>OGMH01000043.1_pt1 | contig 96362 bp, 147 predicted proteins | sample 1573191 | NCBI WGS metagenome assembly OGMH01 (sample SAMEA2581978, study PRJEB24529) | metagenome | biome: Human gut stool | place: China | collected 2011 | reverse complement strand
GGTGTAAAATCTTAATTAATTGGTGTAGTAAATGGTGTACTAAATGGTGTAGTAACAGGAAAGAACACAAAGATATTAAAATAGGGTATATGTCTAAAATAAAATTGACATATACCCTATTTTACTGTATAATAAGAATATTAAATGACAAAATAAAATACAAATAATAACGAGAAACGAGGTAAAAAGTAATATGAAATCTGTGTTTCCTTCTAAGGAAGCTTTTTTCTATTTTTCCCAAAATAAAAATCAAAAATATAAGCCTCTCGACAAGGAAAGTAGTAATAAACCATATATGACTCTAGGATGGGGAGTAATATTGTATACATAAAAGACAGTAATGGCAATTATTTTTATATTACAAGTGAAAGCGAGTGACAAAGACACCTAAAATGAAAATGTATCGTATAGTAGCATTATTGAAAAATCTAAGAATAATCGAAAACGTAAAAAATAGGCATACAGATTTTTCTGTATGCCTAAAATATTAATTTGATTTTCGTTCAAGATTTATCATGTGTACTTTGTCCATTAGCGGCGTTTTAATTTTATTGCTTTTGCAAGAGACTAACAACGCAGGAATATCTTTGTTCAAGCAATGTGAATCATAATAGGGTTGCTCATATACATAAGTATGTGATGGATTAACTCGCTCGTCAGCAACAAAACACTGTCTTAAACGCTCATAGTGAATTCCAAAAGCCTTGGCAATGTCAGCAAATTCGTTACAAAACGTTACCTTGGTTGCTATCCAGCAATTTTCCATGTATTTTGCTAATTCCGCAGTTTTCCAGTCAACATAGATGTAATTAAAAGTCCCATCTTTGACCCTTGAATATAGTTGAGCAACTTTGCAACAATAATCTTCATTTCCACCAAGAACAACGAAATTAGGTGACTCTAAGCTATGTTGTGTTGTGCCGTAATATTCAGGCGAGATTACTATATTGTCTTTACCAAGCAATTCACAAGTTCCTACTGGCACAGCAGATTTAATTATAATGACATCTGCATCAACTCTATCACAAATCCATTGAACTTCAGAAATATCACATTCTCCATTTTCCTTCATTTCGGTAGGAACACAAACAAAAGCAAAATTATAATGCTCATTTAATAATTCAGTCGAATTATATCTGCTTATATACTTATCGTATATTTTAAAAGAATCAGATATTGACGCAAACTCCTTTAAAATATGTTTTCCAATATTACCATAACCGCAAATTAAATTTTTCATTTTTTGAATTATCCTCCATAGACTATATTAATTGTACTATATTATTATTCTCTTTTATAATCGTATCGTATTGATGAACAATTCTAAAAAGTTTAAGCTGATTATCAATACCTGCCAAAGAAGGATTTTTTTCTTTTGCCAATCGAACAATATATTGCTCTGACGAATTATTGTAGATTTTATCATTGATTATTTTTGCTTGTTTGTAAAATTCGATCAATGCCTCTTTTATTCCTACACATATACCCGCATTTAAAAATTTATGAGCACCAGAGATTTTTAACAATTCCTGCAATGATTCTATAACTGTGTTAGGATATGGTACAGGAGTGGCATTATATACTACAGGGATTTTACATGAAAGATATTTTTCGATAAATATAGCATCCAAATCATTAACAATCAAAGTGTCTCGTCCGTCTAAAATTAAAACATAATCGGTTTTTATCTGTTCCAAACATTCTAAAATATGATTAATTTTCATGCAGTTATTCCATTTCTGTTCGTTAATTGCTGTATTGAAAATGGGAATGTTATTATAGGCGCATTGCTTAACAACGAATGATTTATCATAACAGCCTTGATTCATAACAGAAATAATGGACAGATTGCTATCCATTTGAATAGGTCTGTCCAAATTTTCGCTGATAATATTTTCATGTCCTATAATTCCCGTGCCGGGGAAGTGAAGTACGTAAAGGTCTTCATTGTTTTTATTCTGATATTTTTTGTGCTTCATAATATTTTTCAACCTCACTTGTAATATAATCATTAGTATACCCATATTCTATGATATCTTTATTGTTATACATTTCTTCTGTATAATTATCTAATATCCATTTACATAACACCTGACAATAAATAAGGTTATAAGTCTTATTGTTGAGTAAAGTTATATATATATGTTTAATATCGAGATACGCATATTCCTCAAAGGATTCATTACTTGCGTGATAAAGAATAGCATCTTTTTCAGAATACATTTCATACATATTTTTAAGATTAATCTGATCTTCAATTTTAAACGTAAATGGCTTAGATTCGCCTGACGACAACTCAATATTTAGCCCATTAGTAATAAACTCTTGACATTTATTCTTAATTGAAGAGGCAAGATTCTCTTTGACCATTTCCATGTTAATAGATATTGGAGTTTCAAACAAAAAATATTTTTCTTCATCAAGACATTCAATATCATCAGAGATAAGTTTTACATTTACTGTAAATTTTTGTTGTGAATTGATTAAAAAATAATGCATTTCCTTTGATACTTCGTGATAATCCAAAGAAGTATTGTCATTGATAATTTGTTGAGCGTACTCATCAGAATCTTGGAAGCCATAAAATTGTCCATTTTCGTCATAAAGTATATAAAACACCTATTTCCACCTCCCTACAAAAAACATTGAAAAATAATCGGCACTCTCATCATATCCATATGGATAGTGACGAATGCATATTGAAGAAGTATTTTTTTCAGTGAAACTAACTAGATTATTACCAGAACCATCTGATGATATATTTTGCTTACCAAAAGCAAAGTATTTATTATTTACAAATGATACCGGGAAAGATATTGTTTTCTTACCGCTACCTTGAGTGTGACTATATTTACCATAATCATTATGTATCTCAATAAAAATCATTTGGATACCATTAGTATATCGAATATAATAATAATTAGTACCAGAATCAGAGCCAGAATAATCCGAAAACATATAATTGTCGCTTGAACCATAGCTCGCTATGTAAGTTGCATTTGTCGGTACATCTGCATTAACACTGTGTCCATTTATTAAGCCTGCAAAATTATATGCTTTTACGATGCCTTCTCGACAGTCAATTCCGACAGCAGTTTGATTTCCGCCGCCATAACGTCCTCCCGCGCAATTAGATGTGAAAGATACACCCCACCATGAACGGACTACCAAATTATTAAGCCCACCGCCGTTTCCGTTAGCTGCGTCATTACCAGACTCATAAATCGCATTAGAATCGTGTTCCATGTAAATTGCACCTGTTGTAATGTTGCTTGAATAAATATTCGTAAATCTGTGTGTTTCATCTCCTAATTCCATACCTACATCTTCATTAGGAACAATGCTACCTGACAATGCAGTAGTTCCCGATGTTGTTATAAAATCATCTAACTTGTAACTATGACCAGAAGTTCCAGCAATCCTCATCCACCAATTAGGTTCTGTTCCATTACCACCAGCAAATGTCACTCTCGGATAATTGTATTTGCAACTAATTACAGCATGGGTATCTGCGCCGCCGAAAGCAATACCAGAAGCATAGTCGCCTTCAAACCAGCCTGGAGCAGTATATTGCCCTCGAATTGTTTTAAGAAAAAATCCTGTTGTAGCCCCGTTCTCATGTAAAGCTGCAAATCCAGCATCTGTATTATCCGTTAAGAAACATGTAAAATTAGAGTCTACCGTGTTGTGATTGTGTGCCTCCGGTGGATATGTATAATTAGCATAATTACTTGTATCTAATACACGTTTCCACGGTTTGCCAACAATACTAGCGCCAGTTGTTCTGTAATACAATCCATCATTCGGTTGAGTTCCCAATGCAATTTGGCTAACCCAATTCTTTCTTGAATTGCCCCAGCCCATATTTAATGCATGAAACCAACCACTACCGATAGGGCTATCCTCAGTTGAAGCAATCATCCCGACTGCAAAACCTTGGTCTGCTAAATCATTTACGGTTAATGTGTCAGATGAATTTATTGTACTCGAATTATATACTTTAACATAATTGTTTGAGTTGCTCACTGGTGCTAAATCTTCGGGAGCGGGAGACCAGTCCGTAGTCTTATTTCCCTTTTCCAGTTTCCAACCACACTCGTAAATTTCACCATTTTCACGCGATTCTAAATAAAAGGTCACATCGGATTTTTCAGTGATTTCAAACATAAGAGAATAACGTTTGAAATCGGAAGTTATTGAAAATACATAGGAATTCAAAACAGTATCCCCTACATTGACATGTATAGTTGCAGGCAATCCATTTACACCCTTTACGTATCCCGAAAATACATAATTGCCAGATTCCAAACTAAGAATCGGACGGTAAAAATTCCAAGCTGTTAAGTTTTTTCTAATTTTTAAGCCATTATATGTTTCGGATGTTATGCTAGAAACAGTATTACTAAAACTTTTTGCGTTTGTAATTTCAAATTCTTTTGTTCCATGAAATAAATTTGTCCCACCAATTTCAAAACTGTCACTTCCTGTTGAAGGAGTATACCCCAAAATATCACATACACCTTGCTTTGTCATTATCGAAGTATAGTTCTTACTATCCAATACTTTATTTCCAATCTGATAGAAATATCCTTCGGGATCAATACAACTTTTCCCTGATTTGCCTAAGTATACATTGTTATCTGTTCCATATTGTAAATATAAATCACCGTCACCATTTTCCCCATCTGAACCTGCAATCCCTCTAGCTCTGATTGGATTGTCAGTTGCATTACCTTGCACAGTAAGACTTCCTGTAAGTGTCCCTCCTGACAATGGAAGAGCATCATTTGCCTTATCGTAAGCAGCATTCCAATTTGTTCTTTCACTTGGAGTAATATGTTTAACAGTATCTGTAATATGTTTTGCCGCACTATTCCAAGCTGTAATTAGAGCAGAAGTAATTCCGTCTAAAACTGATTTATTTGAATGAGTATGTTTTTTATTATTTGCATCATCATAGTTGGATTTATCTTCTTTAGATAACAAGCCATCAAGAGATTGCGTAGCTTTTGGGATAGCATTAGCTGAAATTGCAACCCAAGCTGAACCACTATAACGATAAGTATAATCAGTGTCCTTTACATTTACTGTCCATCCATCTTCAGGATTAGGATAAGTTTTTGCAATATCAGCATAACTATTAACAGATTCTTTCCAATCAATATTGCTTTCCAAAGTAGAAAATTTGTTGTCAATTTCATTTTTGGTATACTTATCATTCCAGTTATTCTTATTTGAATTTATGGTATTTTCAACAGACACTGCTTTATCGTAGGCTGTTTTTACAGCATTAGCAGTAGGGGCATGAGTAGTAGAAGTAGAAGAAACACTGTTTTCAAGCTCATTTGTAAGAACAAAATGATGATTATCTAATTTATTTTGTAAATCATTTGCTTTGTCATTTGCGTTCTTTGCCGCTTCGTTTGCTTTTTCTATGGCGATAGCAGTGTCAGACTCTCTTTTATCCTCTTGTGTTTCTCTTATGGCTTCATTTTGCTGTCTAGTATTTTCATTTGCAATACGAGTATTTTCGTTTTTAACACGCTCATCTTCAGAATCAATACGTTTGTTTTCATTGTTTATACGAGTATTTTCGGAATTAATTCGTTTAGATTCATTTGATTCACGTTTAATCTCATTAGTCTTACGGCTGTCCTCATTTTTTTCTCGAATATTTTCATGTTCCGTTACAGTTTTATCGAGTTCTTCAACCTTATCGTTTAATCGCTTAAATTCATTATGCAATGAATTGTATTCATCCGAGCTTAAAATTGTATCATCTGATACAGCACTCGCTTCGATAATCGCATTAAAACTTGTAGATGAAAGAACCTGATTTGTATTAATGTCATAGAGTGAAAGAGTAGCTTTGGCTACACCAGAGGCAATTAACATTTGTTCTGTTAAATCAATTGTAACAGTGTTGTCTGAATTGATTACACAGTCATTAAAAACCGCTTTTTTATCAGGTTTTAACCATTTGACCCTAGCTTTAACAGAATCACCAGCAATTTTATATTCTTCACCCTTGAATGTAAGCGACACGGTAATATAACGAGAATTTTTATCATACTCTTTTGTATCAATTGTCTTTTCTTCGTTGTAGTATAAATCTAACGAAAGATTATGATTTAATTTAATCATTCTGCCACATTCCTCCTTTTCTAATTTTCAAAAAAAATAAAAGGACTGCTTTTACACAGTCCTTAAAATGTCAATATATTAATCTTCGATATCTCCCCATGGGGTACTCCAATCACCGCCCAAGGCTATTACACCTTCGTTGCAGTCGATTGAAATGCTACGACTTTGACTGTCGTTCTGCATATATATCTGTCCAACATAAGCGTGCAAGTTTGCTCCTTCTTTTCGACTTAGCAGAAACTCGGTAGGAGTCAAATAGGCTTGTTCGTTTTCATCGGCGACATATCTTAGATTTCCGTCTACAATATGCCAATTGCCAATTCTACCTGAATTTGCTGTGATGTTACCTACAATATTTGCATTTTCCGCATATAATGCGCCATCCAATCCTACGCAAAAAATGTGTCTATCTGTTCCTGCAACCATATCACCGGCATATACCCCCCAACCGGCGGTAGTATTAATACCTACTTTGTTGTCCGCTGAATTAATACCCGTGGTACTTATCACAAAACCACCAATATTACCGCTTGTGGCAGTAATATTACCTTGTATAGTAGCTTTGGTAGCAATTAAAGAACCGTCATGATAAACCTTAAACTCGGCATTTTGTCCACCGTTTCCAATGCCGCCTGCACCTGCCCAAAAAGCAGAACCATGTCCAAATTTTTGCATACCGCAACCAACATTATCGGTTACATTAAACAATCCATTTTCATCAACAATGAATCCGCCAATATTACCGCCTGTTGCAATAATATTTTTAGTTGTAACATCGCCTGCGAATGTGCCGTTTCCAGAAGTGTCAACACCCATAACAACGTCTCCGCTTTTATTATATATGGCAAAAATATGAGATTGCTGAACCAATCCGAGTGGATCAATAATGACCTTACCAGTATTATCACTGGAAATTTGAAGATACCCGCCGCCAATAAAAGGAGAAATAACATAATTACTAGAAATTTCTGTTGTAAAACCAAGACATTTTTGTAATGTATTTCCTAGATTCTTTGCGCTTTCAGCAAGTTCATATGCAGAATTCGCTTTTGTGTCATCTGTATATCGAACTTTTTCAATCCAGTCAGAAGCACTATATCTAGTATTATCCTTTGTAGAAACAAGAATAGTTCCTTGTTTGTATCGTGGATAAGTACCATTTTTGCCATCTGCATTGTCAACATCAAGTATCCACAAATCTTTTGCTTTATAATTGTTTGGTTTTGACACGTAAATAGAAGCTTTACCATCAATTGTGTCAAACACTTCTTTAGATACTTCCATTTCTTTCCAGGCATATGATGAAGTATAAACAAAAGTTTGCTTTGAAGTAGAAGATATGTTATACCATAGATCTCCAATATGCTCCTTTTTTGTATCATCATCTTTCCAATCAGCGGCTGGATCATCTGCTTGATACCATGTTTGTGTTTTCTTATCTAACTGATTTTTGGTATCTTCAATGTATTCTTTATAATCTCCAGAAATAAAACTGTTCAAACTGGAATCATCGGTATATTTGGAGGCAACTTCCCAATCTGCATCAACATAATTACCAGTCATACGAGTTTGTTTGCACTTTAAAATATCTCCATTCTGACCTTGTACCCATAGATCTCCAATATAATACGGTGGTTTTGGTGTAATAGTAAAAATTTGTGCTTTAGATTTTGCTAATTCGGAAAGTTCGCTATCTGTAGTAGCTTCCCATTTTTCGCCTGTCCATCTTCGAGTAACCGAATTTTTGGTATCAAACCAAATATCTCCGATGTGTTCTTTTTTAAGTGAAGGAGTAGTCCAGTCTAATGAAGGATCGTTATCTTGAGAAAAAGTTTGAATACGCCCATCTAGTTGTTCAAGATAATGATTCAATCCAGTAATATCTGTAATTTCAGGACTATTTACATTTTCCCATTTAATTTTTGCACCACCGCCAAGCGTAACATTCCCATTTTCATCAATATAAAATTGCTTTTCGTACACACTTCCTGTTGCTTTTGTGTATTGCTTTTGAATTGTAAAAGCATTGCTATTTTTACCATCGTCACCGTTAGTAGTAATAAATAATCCATTGTCCGAAAATTCCATAGTGTTATTAGCGTTATAAATACCAAAACTGTCTTCACCAAGAATTTGTTTACCGATGATTTTTTTTGCAATAATACCATATTCTCGAACTTCTTCTTTTGTAACAGGATCAACATACACAAATTCACCGACACCAACTTCTATAGTCTTTCCGTTATTTTTAGTAAGATATAATCCGTTGTTTTGCAATTTTGCCCAACAAGGACTAAATGTACAAGTAATATCATCATACATTCGCATCCATAAACCATGCTCATCCACAACCATGTTTTGATTATCTGCCGCACTTACAATTTTCAAATTAGTAAGGTTTAGACCGTTTTCTACCCAACTCGGAGCAAGAGCGGCATTTTCGGTATTTTTGTTCATTTGATTAACAACAGAGGGGAAGCTTGAACTAATTGATTTTGCTTGATCGAGAATTTGTTTAATTACCAGTGCATTATTTTTTGCATTAATAACATCTGAAAATTCAACATTAATAGTTTGAATATTGTCTTCAGAAAAGGTGATTTCATAACTTAACAATCTCATTTTATAGATTGTTTCATCAATCTGCATTCTAATATAATTACCCACTTCAAAATAATTTATAATCGGTTCAAACTCTTTTAATGCGAGTAAATTACTAAGAGTAGCAGTAATTGTATATTTCATTTCAGCAGATTTCTTAAGCTCTTTCAATGCTTTTTCACGAAGCTGTTTTGCCTGTTCAATAACTTCTTCGTTGGTTAATCCGTCTGAAATATAATTGCTGTTTTCATATTTATCTTCTCGAAGATAAGTAAGGTAAGACAAATAATCTGACTCACCGAGATAGGTACGTAGATTTAGCATTTTTTGAATAGTTTGCTTTTCCCATTCAAGATTATCAATGTTAGTCGCAATAGCTTCAATCTGCTTTGCACGTTCATTATATTCGTCTTCAATATAATTTCTTCTATTATAATAAGGAAGATATAACTTTTCGTAAAAAGGCGAATTAGACATGCCACAATTTGCTTCATTAAGAACTTGCAAACATGTGTCATAAGCAGCCAAAAAGGACTCTAAGCGTTTCAAACAATACAAATTCAGAGTTGATTTAAATTTATCATCATCCTCTATTTTAAATAAATCTGATAAGTCATCAGAACCTTCTTTTTGTATACTTCGTTTTACTTTTTGCTCAATATAAGTCTGTAAATCATCATTAACCATAACCGCTATTTCATTGCTTGTAGCGGTATCTTTTGGATTTCCATCGTCATCTTTTACATAACTTGCAATCGTAAATCGTCCATGCCATGTTTGATTTCTCAATGTTGATCCGTCTTCAATCGTAAGTTTAAAATTCGTTGTATCTACCAAGCATTTTGCCATGCCGAGTACGGCATTGGTCACTGTGTACACAGAAGTTATAGACACATCTTTAACAGCAACGGGAGAAAGTGTTGCAGAAGTTAATTTTGCGATTTGATCAGCAGCCGTGCCAACTTCATGAGAAATGTCTGGCATCATCGTAGATGTTAAATAAGCTTTGTTATCATAAGCATTATATAAATCCGTTAAAATTTGAGTATATTGTTTTTCATTGTCTTTTAACGTCCTATCATAACCATGAAGTTTTTTGGATAATCCACCATACATATTTTCATAATCTTGTTCAGAAAAATATGTAATATATTCGCTTCCGTTAGGAGAGACGTCTTTGACAGCAGAACTCATCACATCATCACCTGCAATGATTTTAAAACAATTCTTGACTTCGCTTTCGTTTGAGTCTAATGTCATTTCTTGACCAAGATTATCTCGACCAACAAAAATAGTAGTGTCTTGACCATACCCTTTGATTAATTGTGCATTTCCACAATCAGGACAAACATCGTCTTCGATTCGTTTATTACATTTAGGGCAGTAATTTAACAAATCATATACAGATATACTTCTATCCGCGGAGTCAAACTTGAATAAACAGTCAAATTCCGTAGATACATCATTGGTGAGAAAATCATAAACAGATGTTCCGTCTGTGCTTACAGTTCTTTTTTCGCTTTTTAATGTATTGTCTACATGTTTGATGGTATAATGTGGAATTTTTGATAAAATTCGATGAAGTAAAGAAATAGAGGTGTTGTCAGGATTGAAAAAAGATGTTCTTTCATAATTATTATATTTAATATCATCATCACTGTTAATATCTAGATTGTATAAATTAATCTGCGCCAACTCAAACTCACACAAAGCTGTACCAGTAACATTTTTAACAATCTCATCTGTTTCGTTGATACTTACTGTAATTTTGAAATATTCATTAAATTCAGGTATCCAAACGGTTTTAAAATCAACAATCTTATTCCATAGGTTACACAATTCATTGTTATCTCGGTATTTATGCACCGTAAAAGATAGTGTGTTTGCTGCGTTCATATTGTCTTTGTATACAATATTTGTCACAGAATTAAGATTGCCTAGCTTTTTATAATTATTTTCACACGGAACAATAGTAGGTTGTTCAACTTGATTATTAATATCAAACTGCAATTTCCCCAATTTATCACCTCCATTTACTTATATTTATTTTTTTTATATTTTACACTTCAATTACACTACATAATCCAATCATATAATCTACAGGCAGATTTTTATCAAACACATCTTGCGCTTTTAATTTGTCTACGGGAAGTGTAATTTCGGTAGACAATAATTGTTCCATAGAGTCATTAAATTTTTTAATAGCTTCCGCATCTTCAGCGGGAATATATGAATTTTCCTGCCCATTTTCGTCTTTTGTTTTTGTACCCAGCTCCATAATTTTTTGATTTCTAAGCATATCGAAATTCTGTTCCATTGGTTGCAAAGCATTTGCCAATAAAAGCAACTTAAACTTAAATGTCGTGTCATTTAATTCAGTATTTTCAAGCATTTCTCTAATAATCTTATTTGCTTTTAAAGCTTCACCTAATTTAATTTTCATTATATTTTCCTCCATTTATTCCTATCTAAATTCCAACTTTTCGAATAGGAGAGTATGTAAGAGTACACTCTATAGGAATCGAAAAAGTCAGAACATTATTTTTATTTTCATATGTATTGCAAATTCTTGGAAATTTAAAATTGAAATCATCGTAGATATTATGCGAAGATCGGTTAGATTCGATAATTTGTTCTTCTCCATGTAACGTTATAATTTCGCCATTTTCAACATTGGCGAGATAAAAGTTTCTATTGTCCTCTATAGAATTTTGTATTTTGAGATTTCCAGATTCAAGACATCGAATTGTCATGTCAGGATATATATATCCAATTTCATCACTTTGGTCATACAGAGAAATAATCTCATTTTTATTAGTTGTATTTATAGAATATGTTACTGGCTCTAAGAACCCATATGGTCTATTGGTTGTCAAGGTCAATTCTAAACCATAACATTTTCCACCAATATTAATCTGATTAATATTAAAACTCCCCTCAAAATAAATATCAATATAGTCATCTTGTAGCACTTTAAATTTACAAAATTGCTTCCTGTTAAGCCACCTATTTAATTCAGATATATCATGTGCGGTTAATTCTAATTCTTCTTGAGAAGATGCTTTACATGGATTTTTACAAATTTGAAAAGGATTGCTTGTAAGATATTCCGAGTAAGAGGACGAATAATTATTCCATTTATTTTGCCCCAACGGTTTTACCAGATTAAAAGTTAATTGCGACCCCGCCGAAACACTTTCTGCTCCTGATTTTCCATCAAAGTCACAAATAATCATGCCGAAATCAGACAAACAGTGTTTATCATACATAAAGTCAGTAGCATACATTAGCCAACACCACCTTTTTGAATTTTAACGGTTAAATCACCAATCAGTTGCAGCAGTTCAGCACGTCCACGTCTAAGTTCATTAATGATTTCAGCTTGAACTTTTTTCTGTTTCTTTAAATCGTCAATTAGTTTTAAAACATTGGAGTCACTGTAATTTTCTAACTGTTTTTGTAATACGGCTTCTCGTTTTTCAAGAATTTCAATAGTCTCATTTCTTTTTTTTAATAATTTGATTAACTCTGTTCTTGACATGTTTTCATATTTCATATTTTTTCACCACCTTATAACATAATTGAGCAAAATAAAAGAGCAGGAGATTAGTCCTGCTCTTCCTAAATATATGGACCATTTGAAAAGCCTTATTTTTCAATGGTTTTATCAACTTTTATACCCCTAAAAGCCTTATTTAGTGACCACTTTGTTTTTCATCTAAATTAAATGATTTTCTAAATGCTTTATCAAATTCATCCCATGTATCAAAAGCTCTCATCATATTTATTAATGATACTAAATGTTTGTCTAAATAATCAATTCCTGTAGTTTCTGTTAAAAATTGATGATGTCTATATCTACGTCTATGAATTTTTTCATCAACAGGATTTTTTCTTTGTAATTCTTCTAAAACTCCATCAGGCATTAAATCATATACCAAATAATTTGTCAATTTACCTACTAATGGAGTTCTGGCATTACCATTATAGTCCCATCCTTTTAATCTATACATTTCTTCATAAAATTCATTTGGAAATCGTTTAGTCCAAGGAAGATATTCTTTTCTAACAAATTCAGCTAATAATTTTTGTAACTCGTCCTTTTTTCTAAGCTCTTGATATCCCGTTATTTCATCAATTAATGCAACTATACCTGTTTTGGCAAAAGCAGACATTATAGCCAATAATTTATCAGCTAATTCAGATTGTTTTTCCCAACCTTCTCCATTAAATACCCCATCATTTTTGGCAGATATATATGCTTTACACACGTCTACAAATAGTGTTGCATCAAATGGAATAAAAGCTACCCTATATCCCTTTATTTTATATAATTCATTATTGTTACCTTTTCTTACCCATTCTTTCAAATCGTCAGAGAGATATGGTTGTAAATATTTTGAGTTTAAATTTCTTAGTAATGCGACTGAGCCACTACCAGATAAATTCATTGCTCTGGCTGTACCTCTTAATGACAATAATCGTTGTCCATCATCGGTAACATAACAGTCAATAGATATATTATCACCAATTTCCCATTGTCCATAACTTACAACTTTTACATTATTATTCACTTGAATTTCTTTCTCCATAACATACCCTCCCGACCATCAGTAATATATTTCCATTATATACCAATAATCGACAGAATACTATCAGAACATATATTCTCATTCATTTAACATATGGGAAGCTATAAAACTTCCCATATGTTAATATTTCCATCATTTGTACTTATTCACAGCAAGCTCATTATGTCCTAATGCAACACCCAAAGTAGCTTCGCTCACGTAGCTCTTAAATCCACGATCATTCATAAGCTGCGTTTTAAATTCTGTATAATTTGTTACATTTGGCAGACTAATTTCAATCGTGTCCACATTACTTGTAACATTATTTGGAATTGATGAAGGTTTGACGTTAGGAAGTGGCATATGAGAAGATAGATACTGCGTTGGATTAATACTAAAATCAGCAATATTTTTAGCCATATCCGCTGTAAAGATAGTATCTTCCGTACCAACTTCACGCAATGCACCGTTGGTAATTACGAATTCATTTCCTTCTTCGCCAACTAAATGATATCCAGTTGAATATTCTCCACGTCTTTTGCCTTTAGCATAACCATGTTCTTTCAACCAATCTAACATTCGAATATTTTGATAATCAGAACCGGTATAGTCATCATCTCCAAAAATACCTTCATAGTAATCAGCACGTCTATCCCAAGAAGCATCAATATTATTGGATTTTAATCGATCTACGACTGAATGTTCAGTGTCAAGTGGCTGTGGATAATAATATTTGTACACAAACAAGTCATCGTAATTTCCATCATCGCCAGAATCTGAATCGTCTGATTCGTCATAAGAATATGATGGTTCAGGATCAGGTTCATAAGATGGGGTAGGAGCAGGAGTAGAGTTATTCGGATTATAACTTCCATCGTCATAATTATTAATTTCCGAATCCAGATTACCACGCATAATAGCAATTAAATCATTAAGTCGTGTAATAATGTCATTAATTGCAAGTGTAATACCGCTCACAGTAGAACCAATTCCTTGTACAGTTGTGTTCAAATCTACAACAGGTGTGGCAGAATTCCATACATCTCGCATAGCTTTTGTTAATGGCAATTCTGTGTCTTGACTTAAGTTTTCAAGTGTAGAACGAATTGTATCTCTGTTTAAGTTTACAGCATCAGCAACATAACCAAGTTCCTTATCAATATTATCAATTCTATCGTTAATAAGGTCTTCATATTCGGTCTGCAAATCATCAAGAAGCTTTTCTTGGTCAGAGATATACTTGTCGTATTCCGTTTCAGCAAGGTCTTCCTGCGCTTCCTTTAGATTAACTTCAATTTGCTGTACCTGCTTTTTAGCTTCTTCGGACGCATCATTTGCATATGCGGCTTTCTGCTTTTCAAGTTCGGTCACTTTGTCAGATTTTTCTTGAACACTCTTTTGATAATCATGTAAGTCTTTTTCTGCTTCAAGAGCCTTTTTCCGCTTGTCAATTAGCTTGCTTAATGCATCAGATGCTTTATCATAACCGTCTTTGATTAAGTCTATAATGGCATTCTTCTCATCGTAAGCAGCTAAAACAGATTCACGCTGGGCTTCGATATATTCTTGCTTTTTATCAATAAGAGTTGTATTGGCAAGATCGTTTGCAAGCTCGGCTTCGATTGCAGAAATCTCTTTTGCATAAAAATCGGCTTGCTTCAAATATGCGGCATAGTTTTCACTGTGAATGCCCTGTACAGTCAGACCTTCATTAGTAATTTTTCCGTCATCATCATATAAATCCTTATTCATCTTATCAAGCAAATCAACATAGAACTGACCCTCACTGACAAGATTGGAAATATCATCCTGTCCACGCTCAAATATCGTAAAGTTTAAATCACGTAACGAATTACCGACTTCTTGAATATTAATAACAGTGTCAACAATTTCTTCATTTACAGATTGAATCTGTTGTAACATGTCATTCCATGCTTCTGACCCTTCTTCAACCAAACCGCTTTGAACAGATTCTTGAAGCTTTGATTGCAATGTATCTCTTTCACTCGTGAGAGTATTAAGAGTATTATTGTACTGTTCAAGTTGTTTTTGATATAATTCAGGTGAAGCATAATATCCATGTTTATCAGCAAGATCAATATATTTGTCAAGCATAGCAACTGTATGAGAAATAGAAGATGAGATATCCTCAAATTGAGACACTACATTATCAAATTTAGTCTTTTGTAATTCCTTTAGATTTTGATTGAGGTCTCTGATTTTATCATTGCAATCCTGTGCTTTGTCGTAGAAATCCTGAAATTTATCAATCTGGTCTTGCAGGTTTTCGTCATCAACAGTGATAACATCAATTGCACCATTCTTGATAAGGTCTTGATAATATCCATCTAAACCGACAGAATTTGCCAAATCCATATATTTCTGATATGCCTGTTGCTGTAATGAAATCTCATCAGAAACAGATGACAATTCATCTGCTAGTGCCGAATTACGATCACTCCAAGAGGTATATGTATCAGATACGGCGGTATCAAGTGCTGAAATAGCCGATTCTAGCTTTTTAATTTTTCTCTCAATGAGGTCGTAATCTTTGGAATTGTCTTTATCTGATGAGTCCGAACCTGAACCTGAACCAGAAGATGATGAAGAATCTGTTCCTAAATCATTCCAATCAAGACCACCAATTGAATTTTCAATCTGATTGTAACTAGAATCCTGCAATTTTACGACTGCTTCATTGGCTATCTTAATGGCACTGTTAATTTTATCTTTAACCTTGTCATATGCAGAAGTTGCTTTTTGACTCTGTTGCCATTCTTCTTCGGACATATTATGATCGTAACTATCTGAATCATCTTGTCCACCAACAAAAGTATAGCCACTACCATCAGCATTCTCCATAATCGAACCAAATGCATTAAAAGTATCTGAAATACCTTCAAAATATTGCGTCCATAAAGCATTTAACTGATTAATAAGATCGGTTGTTATCTTAGCTTTTGCTTGTTCCATAGAAGACCAATTATCAACATCGTTTCCATACATAGTACCTAAAAGGTCAAACAATTTAGGATAATCGCTGGATAAGAAATTAAGAAAATCTTGATTAGTTTCATTCTCTGAAATGACGTGCTTTATAAAATTCTCTTTATCGTTATCGTAGATATCCGCTAATTGATTGTATAACTCTGGAAACTTTTGCTCTAAAGCAGAAATAAATTGGTTGGCAGTTTCTTCTTCGGTGGCAATATCTGAAATATATTTATTCTTCAGTGTTTCAAGGTCGGGAGTTACTTCTTCAACCAAAGATTTCATTACTGAAATTACTTCAGGATAATTCTGTTTTATAGAGGTAAAGAAATCTTCATTTGCTTGGTTTTTCTCAACCAATGAATTAATATATTGACTTTTATCGTCATTATAGATATTTTCAAGGTCTGCAAATAACTCAGCTTCATTTTTTACACCTGTCATGTAATCGTAGAGGGTTTCCTTGGCTTCTGGATACTGTTTGATAATTTTCTGCATTGAATCAACACCGATAGCACCGGTATCTTCTAATTCTTTTTGAAGAGATTTTAATGTGTCGGCTTCTGATTTAAGGTCTGCAAGATTAGCTGTTTTAGATTTATCATCTGATTCCGTAAGAAGAGAAGTAGGGTCTTTGGTGAAAGTAACCGTTCCATCAACAGGATTCTTATCAGCTTCTTCTTGGGCTTTCTTAATCGCTTCTCGTACTGATTCGACAGTTGCATTTTCGTCAATATAAGGTAAAATATCTACAGAAGCTTTTTTAATTTCATCATCCGATAATTGACTTTTAATTTCATTTGCCGCATCCTCAGATATACCCTTATCTTGTAAAAGCTTTACAAAAGTGTCGGAATAAGTTTCATCTTGATTGTAATCATCATAATTGCCATATAACGCTTTAAGTTTATTAACTAAATCTTCTTGACCGGCAATAACATTACCATTAGAATCATACAAAGCATCATCTTCGTCCATAAGAGCTTTAATATATGTGACAGCTTGTTCCTCAACCGTCTTAATGTAAGCCTTTTTACTTTCTATGTTCTTTTCATTTTGTTTCCATTCTTTATCATCTTGAAATTGAGAAGCATCATTGTTAAATTTATCCTCAATTTCCTTACGCTTAGAATATAAATCTTCCAATTCCTTATTATTTTGGATTGCTTGCTCTATATTCCATTGTGCAGCATCAATTCTATCACCAGTATCAAAAGAAGTTCCGTTATCACTATAACTAAGATTATACTTTTCAGATTTCTTAGTAATTGCGGCATTGGCATCATTGGCAGATTTTTGACCTTGAGTTTGTGCAATTGCTTCTTTTATTCGCAATTCACGTTCTAATTCATCATTAGTTTTCTTTAATTTTTCTAATTCTTCTTCTTCTGAAAAAGTAAGTGAATCTTTGTTTTGTAACTCACTAATTCTATCTTTTGTAGTTTTTAATTCGTCATTAATAGATTTAATTTCAGAAATAGTACTATCATAAGCAGATTTAGAATCTTGTGCAGTTTCTTGTAAATCTTTTAATGACTTGGTATGTTTTGCGATTGCTACAGTTGTACCAACTATTGCAACAGTTGCTAATGTCGCCCAACCAGCAGGAGTAGTGGCAAGCCATGTTAATGTTGCTGTTATATTCTCCCAAATTGCTTTTGCACTCAACTTTAATGTTGCTATCCATTTAGGAAGAGTAGAAGAAGCTTGTTTCTTAACAGCCATATCCACACCAAGCATACTAGCAAGTTGTAATGCCTGTTCTTGCGTTAATTTGCCACTAGTAACAGCAGCTTCAATGTTTCTCTTCGTAAGTTTAGCAACTGAATTACCTTGAGCATCGGTAGCAACTTTTAATTCCATTGTACTCATTGTTGCTTGTACATCAGCATCAGAACCTAATACAGTTTGAAGAGTTTCTTCAATTTGTGCAGTAGTAAGCTTTTGTTTAGAACTTAATAAACCAGCTTCAAGCATTGCCTGATACTGCAATTCAGGTGTTAATTTCTGTGCAGATAATACTTGTTCAATCTGAGCATTTGATAATCCCTGTGTACTTAATAAAAGTGCAGCTTGTTTTGGTTCAAGATCAGAAAGAGCGTTAGCATATTCCTGAATCTTAAACACATCAAATGCACCATAGTCAGCATTAGATATTGATTGGATTTCTTCTACGAGAGATTTTAACTTATCTACATTTCCTACTTCATTTAAAACTAAAGTTTGTCCAACTGACAATCCCTGTGTACTTATATTTATTTTTTGAAGCTTCTCAATTGATTCAGAAGCCTTTTTTATTTCATTTATAAAATCTTTGATTTTCTATTTATGAATATTGAATATAATTAATTGATTTGATATAATTAAATAATTATAAAGCGAGGTGTGGTAACATGAAAGAAATTAATATCGTCTTAGAAGGTGCAAACAAAGGTAATAGAATATATAACATTTCAAGAGACAAATGTTTGACTCAAAGTGGTTGGAGTTTTAAACCACCATATATTTCTTCCTACACAGTAATTGATGAATCTAACAAAGACCAGTATTCATTTTGGAAAGGTGCTTTAGGCGTAGCATTATTTGGTGGATTAGGTGCAATTGCAGGAGTCAATGGCAAAAAGAAGAAAGAATATCTTATTGCTGTAGAGTGGAAAGACGGTGAGAAGAGTCTTATTAGCTTAGATGATGAGTATTATAAGGTTTTTGTTAAGAGTAATTTTTAGAAATGTTTGGTGATATTCTACAAAACTAATGTTCCGACTATAAATCCTTTGCATATAATACTATAATATAATTATAAAATTATATGCAAAGGAGGTTTTATTATGGGATTTACTATCAAAGCTCCAGAGGGATGTAAGACGGAAGATATTAAAATTGAGACAAAAATGTTAAAAAACACTATTGAAACAACCGTTACATATCCGAACGGCTTTTTTGTTAAGGCAATTATGGACGGAGATAAGAACACCCTTATTCCTAGTGGAGAACTTATTGATTTAGGAAATGGAGATTTCCAGATTCCAAATTAATAACTATGTTCCCATTCTTGTCAATTTTTAATGAGATACTGTCGGTCATAATTTCAAAACTGACAGTATCTTTCTTTTCACTATTGTTTAATTTTGCCATTGTTTTTCACCTCATTTCGTAGTAGTTCAAATAATATTTTTAATAATCTTAGTAAGACTTGGAAATGTAACAACTGTGGAAGTAAGTTTTAATTTGTATGTATTTCACAAAACACATGTTCAATCTATTGATTTTCTATATATTGTGTTATATTTTTATTATAAATTAATATATAGAGGAGGCATTTATTATGATAAAAGTATGTCCAATTTGCAAAATGAATTCTTTAAAAGAAATTCAACATGACGCAGGTAAACATTATTTCTTATGTACAGTGGACACTTCTGTGAATCCAGCAAGTGTTGATATTGGAACAGGAATGCGAGTTGATGCGTTAGCTTGTACAAATTGTGGAGCAATATTATTAAATAATCCAGACGTCATTGGTAAATAATTGTACGAGTTATATTTATATCTTATTAGTTCAGCAATATCTAATTTTTACTTTTGGATACAAAATATACTGTCAATGTCGTTGCTGACATTGACAGTATATTTTATACATTTATTTTATATTTTAATTTTTTCTAAAATATAAGATGAAATAGAAGTATCGGTCAACGATATCCCAAGAACAATCATCGACAACGCATCGTTAGCCACTGAATTTGAAAAACATAATATATGCAACACATTATATATAATTATTATAAAAATACAATTATGCAATGTACGTTTATGTCTATTTTTCTTATTTATTTTTTCCGCTTTAATATAATCGTTTGATTCTATTTGCTCAAAAATAGAATCTTTTATATTATTTAAAATAGAAGTTAATATATAATCTAATCCGATCAAATTAACAACTGCAATAAAGTAATCTACATATTCAAAATTACATTTAGCCATAATAAATCTTGTAACAGCAGATATAAATACTAAAAGTAATATTATCCAATCGTATAATTTTACCTTCAATTTTATTTCTCCTCATTATTGTTTATAATATCAGAAAAAATAAAATAGGCTGGCGGTATTGAATTAATAATTGATAAAATAATATCATTATGTATTTTTTCTGAATATGTATAATCCATGAAACAACAATATGTTACAGAACCATCATCTTTAAGTGTAAATTTTCCAGGAAAACTATAATTGTTTGCAGTATTTATTTTACTTAATATATCGAAAGATTCTTTTTCATCAAAATGATATAAATTTAAACATTCAAAACAAATAGTATGACTAGAAGGAAATATACTTACCATGATAGTAATTTCTTTCTCTTTCTCATTATCTATATTATTATCCGTCTCTGATATAATATTAAATCCCAATAAATAAACTGATACAGATAACGCTTTGATTTGTTTATTTAAATATGTATATCTATATTGATTTTTTTTAAAAAATGTTTCTAATTGTTTTCTTACAGTTTGAACTTTTAGCATAAACACACCCCTTATACAAGTGACTCGATTTTACTCAAAATAGTATAATTGTTCTTATTAAATATTAAATAGTTTACAGTATTTTTATTTATAGATATTATAAAATCTTTATTTTTGTAAACTATTTCTCTTTTACTAGATAATACTTTTTGAGCATCGGGAAACATACCACTATTAATTATTTTTTGTTCGTATTTTTTAATTGATTTTTCAGTATTATAAAATGTTAAATTTTTGTACATAAATTTATTCCTTAAGTTTTCTATTGCTTTGTGAAGTTGTCGTGTACATTCTAACTATAGTGATATAATCATCATACTCTATTTTTTGACGTTCTACTTCTTTTCTTTGAATGTTTTCAACTATTACCTGTTCATCTGGATAACCATTTTCTTCGACCTTACTCATTAATTCATCAAAAGTCTTTTTAGAAATCTCTTTCAGTATGTCTTGACGAGCAATTTCTTTTTCGTGTTGTAGTTTTGCTTCCATTTTTTCAATCTTGTTTATTTTTTTTATTAATTTATTACTCAAAATGTCGTTTTGATCCATATAAAAAATCCTTTACTTATTATTATTGTAATTCCATTATATACCATAAAACGACAAAATTCTATCAGAACATACGTTTATATAAAGAGCGGCGGTTAAACCGCTCTTTTATATAAGTTTACTGTAATTCCTTTACAATCTTTCTCCAATAATCGAAACGTCCTTTAACATTTTCACGACTACCAGTTCCATTTTGAACATACTGTTTATATTCTTCATTAGAATCATAAGTAACGATAAATTCAATAATTTTTTCTACAAGACGTGAGAATGATTTCTTATCTTTCTGAATGCGATATCCTGCATATAAAATTTGTGGAATACTTGTGGATGGAATTTTTATATCCTTTTCAAATGATTCATTGAATTTATCCATAGCTCCCTTTAACACATTGACTCTATCAAGATATTGATCTGCATAATCAGATACATAAGCATCAATATCCTTTGTCCTGAAAGATGTAAATTCTTTTTCTTGATTGGATGATATAAGCATCATTGCTTGAATAATTATATCCCTATCAGTTCCATTTTTACGCTGTGCCTTTGACATAATTTTATCCATAAATGGGTGATTAGCGAGAGAGTAAACCATTTCGCTGAACTCATCTGATTCGTAGACAACTCGAAGCAATTTACCGTTTAAAGGTTTTCCTGAATTTTGACGAGCAAACATTATCTTTACTTCTTCGTCTGTGTAATTAGAAAGCGTACAAAATTCCAAGGTGCAAGCAAGAAGTGTGTCTTTTACTTCGTCATCAAGTTTTTTGAATTTCTTTCCTGCAATTTTATATTCTCTAATAACTTGTTCACCGTTTTCTATTGTTTCAATAAATACATTTGGAGTGTCTTTACTTAATGAAAATTCATTATTAATATAATCAATGCAAGTTGATGTTCTCTGAGAACCGTCTAAGGGACAAATAACATTTTCTTCTTCTACAATATAAATTGGATTTACTGGAATTCCACTTAATAAGCTATGAATCAACAGACTCTTCATACGAGCATTCCATTGTCCAATCGGTCGCTGTAAGCGGTGTTTAAATGATATATTGCCTTTTTTATCTTGATTATTTATCCATTGTAAAGTACGCTCTTTGCTGGAATTTTTCATTGTGCTACCTCCTTCAATAAAAACAAAAGATTTTTATATTTTGAGAATAGCATAAATACCATTTTTTGTAAATATTTTACATAAAATTTGAATCATTTTAACATTCAAAATTCGACAAAACTAATGTTCTGGATTGTATTTAATTTAATACAATGGTAAAATGTGGCTATACATAAGAGGGCTATGAACGCACCATAGTCTGTGCGTATCTTATGTGGTAACTTATTAATTTTCACGTTTTCCTTTTATTAAGGAAGAAAGTGAGTACAACGCTCTTGGAAGAAAAACATCTAGTGGGTTCTCCACATCATATTCCCAACCGTTATCAACATCACGGAAAGGAGGTGAAAGATGGTAGAACTAATGCTTACATATTGTCTGAAATTCGGCGAACTTGGATTAGGTTTTTATCTGGTACATAAAATTTTTTCCAAGAAAACTAAAAACTTTCATTTTTCTGCTGACCAGAGTAGAATAGAAGTTGATAGTTCGTTCTATGAGGAGTAAGAGTTCTTCATTTTCATTTTTCATATCCTTTTTGTGAAATTGATAAAGAGTGTCATTCTTATCTGAGTCCGTAGTTTATGCTACGGACTTCTTAATATTATATTCTCTTTTTATAAGTTATCTTTTTGGAATTTTCTAGTTGAGTGAAACACACACTCAAATACATTACTGAATTCCTTAATCACAATATAAATCAAATTAATTAATTATATTCAATATTCACTCTATACTACTTCTTTAGCTGGTCTGATTACCAGCGAGCATAGACTATTGTATAAATACAATAGAAACCAGACTGTACTTCCATATCTCATAGAGATATCGTGCCTTCCAGTCGTTGAACCTTCGTCCTCTCAAAGAGTAGGAGGGGAATTTTCCATATTCCTTTCGCTTGGCTGCGAACATGTAATCTCGTATAATAATGCCTATTTTATCATACTGTCCACTTAGCATTATTGGTTAGCATATGAACAAACATCAACTTTTCCTGTTTTTCAACTCTATCATATATAATATTCTCTATCATATACTTTTGCATGATGTTAATTATACAATCCTCGACAATATATTTTGACACCCATCTTTATTTTACTTGGCGATTGCAATATGGTATCACTACCATATAGGGCAAAATCGTTGTGTTGATTTACCTTTACCAAGAATTGCTGCAATTGGGGTAATAACAGAAGGTATTAATCCTAATTTACCAATTATAAAGCCCAATCCTTTTGATATACCAATTAAACTACTCATTACGAGTGATAAATCTTTTCTATTAGCAATATCCTGAACAGTTCCAACCCATGTTTCCTTTAATTCATTAAGCTTGTAGGTAATTGATTGCTTCGCTGTTTCCATTTCTTTATCTGCACTGCCAGCAGCATTATCCATAACATCAAGGGCTTTTTCAACTCCTTTAAAGTTCTGAATAAGAGCAGCACCAGCTTGAGCCTGTGTACGACCAAAAGCTTTAAGAAGGAAATCATTCTGCTGTTTCTGTGACATCTCATCCCAGATGTCGGCAATTTCTCTAAAATAATCTACTAAACTCTTAAATTCTGTTGTAGAACCAGGTTTAAAAACAGATACGCCTTGAGCATGTTCAGCAGTTTTTGTTAAATCAGCTAATTCACCTGTAATATTTGCTAAATCTTCAGAGTATTCTCCTGTTGTTTCGTCAAAAGAACGCAGTCGTAGAGCAACGCTTCTGAGGGACGTGCCGCTTTTTTCTGAGTTCTGAAGGACTTCTTGTATACCTGAAAATAAAGCAAAAGCATCTTTTGTAGAAGTTCCAACAGCGGCAAGTGCAGCAGCAGAACGTTCCATACCTTCTACGATATCTTGATTGTCTTCAGCCATCGCATTACCAAGTGCATTTATATCATCCATTATCTGAGATTTTACATCTTGATATCCGATATCCCACGCCTTCATAATGCTGACGAGTCCTTCCTGCGATGTTGTGGTGTCCATACCAGGAGAAATTAAAGCAAATTGCGAACTTAACTTAGCCATTTCAGTAGCAGCTTGTTTTGAATTGTATCCAAGCCTAGACCATGAACTTGCTTGATCTATGATTTCTTTAGTTGTTACACCCATTTGTTTTGCAACATCATTGGAGTCATAGTAAAACTGTTCAAGTTCAGATGAGTTCATTGCTGTGGTTTTCTTTAAATCAATCAAAGCATAATCAAGTTCTTTTACAGTGCTGAAAGCCTGTTTTCCAAGATTAACAACATCATACACTCCAAACATTCCTGCCATCTGAGCAGCAATTTGATGGAATCCACTATTCTTCATGGTATCCCATAAAGTTCTGCCAGCACGACCAGCTTCAACTTCAGCATTGTAAATCTTCATAATCTCACCATGAATCTTGTCAAGACTCATACTAGGATTACCGCTTTCAATTTCCGCATAGTAAGCTCTAATCTTTGCTTTCGCTTCGGAAGACATCTTACTATTCTCTGCTAAAAGCTTATGAATCTTGTCTAATTCTTTCTGACCAGAAACAAAGTTATATCCCTTTTCAGAAGCCGACATATTAGTAACAGTAGCGATAGTATCTTTGATTTTCTTTTCATAACTGTCTAATTTGTTGATATCTTCACTCGTCACCAAACTAGCATCTTTGCCCTTTAATTCATTGAGCAAATCTTCATACTTTTTAACGGCATTCTTAACGGCTTGCACATTTTCCAAATATGCATTACTTGTCCAACCACCATCATTAAATCTATTAATGGTTGTTTTATATTTGTCAATTTTGCCGTTATATGAATCCAAACGTTTGTCATACTTATTAAAGTTTACATTGACATTCTGTTCCTTGGCTTGTGTATTCTCTTTAACTTTCTGAGTATTCTGTTCTAATACATTATTCTCTTCTTTAATGGAATTAGTAGCAGACTCTACAGATGCAGAAACATCTTTATCAGGAAATGCGTCTTTCAAGTCTTTTTCAGGAGTGGTAGAAGAAGATTCATTTACAGCTTGAGCAGTCTTTTCAGCTTGTGATTCTGTTTCTTTTAATTCAGATTGTAATTTATTTTGCTGTTCGACAGCAGAATTAGAGCCAACTTCTATATTAAATATTTTTAATAAATCATTAGCATATTCACTAGCAGTTTTTCCACCAATTTGCATATCTGATATTAATGATTTAATTTCGTTTGCTATATTTTCATTAAGAGATACGCCCTCAAGTTGATTGAACCAACGATATGTTTCTGACAACTCTGTGTTGATTTTATCTATTTCTTCAGCTTTTTGAGAATCAACACGAATATTATCAAACAATGAATCGTTTGAAAATTTTTTATTCTGATAAAACTTTTCTTGAGATTTATTTAGGTTAGGTGATTCACCTGATCCTTTTAGTATGTCTAACAGATAAGTAGCTTCTTGAATATCATTTTCATCAATTAAAGATATTTTACCATTATATTTTGTATAAATTTCTTTTAATCTATCTGATATTCTATTAATAGTACCTTCCGTATCACCAGCCCAATTGATATCATTTTCGTCATATAAATTTTGGTAGAGTTTCGTATCATCAGAAGTTTTACTTAATGATTTTTCTTTTTCTTTAAGAGATACGATTGTTTGAATTTTATCAATTATTTCATCATATGTAACTTTTCTCTTTTCTAAATTATGATATAGGTCAATTTCTGTTGATTGCTCTTTAGAGTCACCCAATGAAATATTCGTTTTCTGTCCAATCTTACTCTGTGCATCAGCCAGCTTCTCAGCTTCTTTAGCAGCATCTTGATATGCATTATTAATATTCTCCACTTGTTTGACAGCACCACTCGTATTGCCACCCATATTGCTCATGTTTTTATTAACATTGAGAATATTTTGACTAAGTTCAGATAGTGACTTATCAATGTTCTGGATAGAAGAGAGTAGTGTTTTAGCACCAGAGTCATCTACTTTGCCAAAGGCTTTACTTAAACTTTGTACTTCTGATACAATACTTGATAGTTCTTTCGATAAATTCTCAAACTGTTTAAAATCACCTGTTCCTTTACCAAGAGAATCAAGCATCTTTTCGAGATTAGAAATTACACTAGATAATTTCTTTTCATCGACATTTAATTTGATTTTATATTCTTTGCCCTCAACAGTATCTAATCTGTCTTGGACTTGTTTCATATCTTTAAGCAGTTTTTCTACATTTGATTTAATTTCTAAATCATACTGATATGTACCTGGCATTTCCTACCTCACTTTCTTAAAATTTGTTCTATTCTTTTATTGATAATGTCATCCAAGCGACCACCAAATCCACTTTCAATGTCTCGTTCAACATACATATATGGAGGTAATGATTGATGCATTATCCATTTTCTATGACCATGTTCTCCATCCATAAACATATAGTCGAAAGCTGTACTTGGCTGTAAACTTTGACCAAACCAACCGACATATGAATCCATTGCGCCTGAGTCTACTGAAAAACGAAGAATATTTCCTTTTCCTCGTGTTCTTGTAGAATCGAGAATTTTCATGAAGTTATATGTTCTTTCATAAGACTGTGGAGTATAGTCGTTGTACCAATCTATCAATGAATATCTAACAGATTCTTTTAGAAGTTCATTTGCTTGTGGTGCGACTTCTTCTGCAATATGATTTTCAATTCTGTCTAATTTCTTTTTAAAATCTGCATATATATTTTTAGCCAATTTCATCACCTCCAAAATTTTCACTAAAATAGGAGAGCAGTATTACCACTCTCCATAAGAAAAGCCCTATGACATTTGACCGCCATAGAGCCTAAATATTTAACCATTATGAATTATTCCGTATATCAAACCACAAATGCCAAATACAAAATAATAATGAGCAGTGGTTAGTACAAATGGAATAAACGGTTGTAAAACTTCTATACAGATATCATCTACATGAAATAATGTAAGAATCCATCCACATAGAAGACCATATAAAATTCCACCTATCATTTAATATCCATCCTTTGAAATTTGAATTTCAATTATTTATTCCAATCTCTATGTCCATAATATTCTTCTAAAGATTTACTTGTCATAGTAGCCATTTCACATTTTGTACCTAATAATTCCTCAAGTACAAATGAGAGTTCATCAATTAAAACATGTTCTGGTTTCTTATCAATTTTATCGCACCAAAAATCATCATCTAAAAATTCTGCAACTGTATAAACAGTTATTTTCTTATTTGTGATTTTTTCTGCACGTCTTTCAATATCTCTCTTCATAGTTCTACACAACGTAATAATTGGACAACCTGTTTTAACAGCTTCAATAATAATATTTGTTGTCTTGCCACAACCTCTTGGTAAATTCATAATTTCCATACTTATACCTCTTTAAAATTTGCGGTACTGCTAAGTTTATAATCATCAAGAATCTTTCTCAACTCATCATTGGATAAACTATCAAGTTTCTTGTTCACAACGTCCATAAGTGGTGTGAGAGTAGCATTTGCTAAATCAGAAATTCTTCCAATCTGTTTGCTAATAAACGCCTGAGTAGTTGTCTCATTGAACTGAGTGTCTGACTGTTTCATTGTTAAAATGGTCTTAAACTCACTCAATTCACTCATAGGAATAAGTGGATCAGCTTTATCAGAACCAACCATTAAAATATCAAGTAAGCCAGATGATTTAAGTGCATCATATCCCTTAATGAATCCTTTATCGTCCTCGTCAATCTCAAGGTCGGTATATAATTCAATAACGGCACGACAAAACTGTATATACTGAGCGACAGAATTTACTCTGATTTTATCTGTTTTACGATATTTTGTTTTACCATTATCATCATACGCTTCCTGCTCAAATGTTGTTTTATCTACGATTAACTTAGCATAGGCATCTTTCTTAATGATTGAAACATATGGGGTGATTTTAACTTCATCCTTAACGAATCTGTCCTTTAACTGCTGAGTTGCCATATTATTGTATCTCTCTACAAATTCTAAAATTTTCATATTCCTTTTTTCTCCTTTAATCATTTATTGGTGAGAATTTTTCACATTCTCCATTATGTATTTCCTTTTGAATTCGACCTTCTATAGCTTTCTTTAGAAGACTACAATTTCGTTTGTATCTTTTACATCCGATGCAGTGAGACTTAAATTCCTCAAACTGTGAAGCATTGTTAAAAACTCCAATGTAGTCAACAGGTCGTATTGTGATTTCTATTCGTGGATTTTCTGAATCATAATAAATCCCTTGTACACGCTCGCACAACTGAGTATCATCAATCCACACTGATTCGCTATCTGTAATTGCATCAGCGAGACACTTAAAACTGTTATTTGCATCTTTATCTACTCTGTCAAAATAGAAGACACAATCCATATAATAGTGCTGTGATTTGTCATCCGATTTAATCCAGTTTTGTTTTTTTGCTTCTTCCTTTACATATTTAGCGAATTCTTTCTGATATTTAATTGCTTCTGGTTTTTTATATCCTACCGCCATTGGTTTCCCGTTTTTTAAAATAGCTCTCCAACCTAAATAGTGGTTGACTGAGGGTGCGATAGGAGATGTTAATTTTAATTCTTGTATAGTATTCTCTCCCTTACATAACAAAAGAGCAGCTTCCGAAGAAACTGCTCTTTCTTTTAATAATATTTAATTGTTATTTTAATTGTGCTTATACCACTAATTGCATAGGATATAGTTCCCACTTACTATTAGGATATTTGTCAGCATTATCAGTTACTATCTTGTGAACCTCTTCAAGATTTGCAACATTAGTGTCAATATGTATAACTTTACCGCCAGTTATACACAGTTCTTCGCAAATTAAATTAAAATACATCTTTTCTCCTCCTCAATATTTGATACAAAATAATTCATATATATCAACATTTAGAACGTGAGAAAGAGTAATAGCGTTGCTAAGAAGTATATCCTTTGTATTTCCATTCTCAATTTTATTAAGAGCTGCAACCGATAAACCACTTCGTCTTGATAATTCTTGTAACGTCAATCCCTTTTTGTTTCGATAATACCACAGTTTATTTTCCATAATGTTAATATGTGTATGTATATTTTGTTTATACAAATTTTATCATGGTAAATTTTTACTGTGGTAGAAATTTAATCTTCTTTAATTGGCAAAGCCATTACTTCAGGAATTATTTTTCCTTTAATTGAATGATTGCCACCACAAGCAATATATGTGTCTGCTAATAATTGAAATGTTTCTAATCCTGCTCTTGTAATATATTTTTGTGCCATAAATTTACTATGTAGATTATAAAGTTCAGCACCATATTGCACAATAATTCTCTGATTAGTTTCTTTTTCATTTATATCTAAAGACTTTTTAATATCATCTATACCTCTGGATATTTTTTGAATTTCTTGGTACTGCCAATTATCATGTTTTTCAAGCGTTTTAATACGATTTTCAACAGTTTCTTTATCTTCTTCGTTTCCTGTTTTAATGCGAAATTTCTTTTTAAAATAACCGAATATTTCGAGAATTTCCTTGGCTGCAAATAAGATGGCAAAGAACCCAAGAATGACTAATAAATAATCAATCTGTGCTAAATTCTGTATCTCCTGCACTCATATGCACCATCCCTTCTTTACTTTTTTAAAAAATTCTTGAAGGCTTCATACAAACCAGTAGAAGCAAGACCAGATACAAGTCCACCAAGTAAAATTTCAGGTGTGAAGCTCATATTCATCCATGTGTTTAATGTAACACCAAGTACTGCCATAATCAGTGGAATATACTTATTAACCACATTCGTTGTAACGATATTTTTTAATACATAGCCAATACATAAGCAAATACCAACGATAATCGGTACTGTAAAATTTGTTAAAAATGATAAATCTGTCATAATTTTAATCCTCCTTATAAGTACAATTGCACCATAATTTATATAACTCGTTCATTTCCTTAGATTTCTTCCAAACAAAAACAACTCGTCTATTCTGACCTGGAATAATATCTACAAGTTGCCCTTTTGATAAAGACGAGTTTAAATACATATAATTTTGAGCCATATTTGGAATAAATCTTACATCTTCTGTTTCATATTCCCAATTGAATACATCGCTATATTCTTTAATTTCCATTCACTCCATTCTTATCTATCACGTAAGCGTAAAAAATAGGCTATACTGAATACTGAATAGTAAACGGTATAGCCTACAATTTTACAAACTTACTATTCATTATCATTATTTTTTACCACTTTATTTGTTTTTGTGGATTGAGGTTTTGTTTTACTTGTTTCAGCAATTTTATCTTCTGCCATAATTTCCTCTATAATTTTTTTAACATCTTTGTCGAAATTATTTAACTCTGTCAAATCACATTCCGACAGTTCTGCTTTTGCTTTTGCTTTATCTTTTGTTAAATTGTAATTGTAAATCGCAAGATAAATTATGTAATGCGGAAGAGTGTCCGTAATTGTACGCCACGGCAAGAAAGATTTAATATTTTGACAAGTATGACAAACTCTGTACGGTTTTCCACAAATCGCACAAACTGCATTGTTTTCTAATGCCATATATTGTTCCTCCTAAGAATAAAACCCCCGCTTGGTAACAGGGGTTTTATATTAAATTAATCTTCAGATACTAAAATATCAAATAAGTTACCATCTGCGCCGCAATATTCTTTGTTTAAAACGTATGAGGCTGGATGTTTACCATCAGATTTAAGAGAGAGTTCTACACTTGATGGATCAATCTGCGCTCTTGGACAACGGATAATACCTGCATATACTAAGTTTTTATTACATGGATCGTGGAAGATTGCATGAATAAGAAGCGTTTTAACTTCAGGTACACCATCAGTTCTCTTAACAACTTGAACCGCAGTAGTTGTTTCCTTTTCGTAGTTTACAAATACACGACCTGTTGTACCTTCTGGAAGAGTAATCGTTCTATTCTGTGCATCAATCGTGAACTTACCATCGCCCTTTGTAGCAGAAACCACATAAGTATCACCGAAGGTATTATTATCGTTGATAACTTTCACGTATTTAACTTCTGCACCCTTTGTACCAACTGGAACGTATTTAAGTTCAACTGTAGCACCTGCACCAATTGAAATCACTTCAGATACAGGCATCTTAATTTTACTTGTTGAACTTGCAACAGTCTTTGTTGAACCAAACTGAGATGCAGCAAGGTCAAGAGAGAAGAGTGAGTTAGTAAACTCAAATGTAGCCTTCTGAGCAGTATAAAATGTTTGAATCGGTGTACCCATGGCATCTGTAACATCAGTACTATCAGCACTTGTTTTAAGAGATGGATCTTCGACCTGTGTATATCTACCAGTAAGTTCCATTGTTGCAGGATCATATTCTTCTACTGATCTAATTCTTTCAAGAATTAATTCATTTGGATTAAAAGCCATTTGTTTTTCCTCCTTTTATTTGATTTTTTGGCAAATAAAAAAGAACTCGATTAATCGAGTTCTCCTATCCAATCTAATTGATTTTTGTCTACTTCTTTTAAATTAACTCCGTAACCAGAGTATCCAGACTGAAGTAATAAATCTGAATTTTTTATTTTAGAAATCCTTTTTACAGAATCCATGAATGCATTAATTTTCATATCCCAAACTTGAGAATGATTATATTTAAAACCCTCGCTATTGACCATTGCAGAAATAAGGTTCTTAAGTTTAGAATGATATTCTTTACTTCTATTTCTATCTAATTCTTCTTTTGCATCTTCAATAAGTATCATTTTCGTAGAATCATTCGCGGGAATTTGCAAATCACGCTCAATAAAATGAGATCTACATAAATAATCAATAATTAATCCGTAAGTATATTCATCAAGCAAAACTAATTCCTTATTAATTATTTGGCATAGCACAATAGAATTATCTTTCCTTTTTTTAAGAGTAAATTTAGAAAAGTCTAAATCACCAAATAAAATCTTTGTTCTATCTTTTGGGAATAACTTAAATAATAATGAATAAAATAATTGATATGGGGTTATTGTCGTGTAATCAAATTGATTAAAACTATACCATAATTGCGCTTTCATAGATTGAGGTGTAGCAGTAAAGTTATACAACATAGACCAATAACTCTGTTCTCCATAATCGCATATTTCCCCCAATGTTGGTTGATGTATTTTTATATATTTTGAAACAACAAAATCTTCTCCTCTGTAAATTTTTAATTCGTCATTCTCAAAATATTCTTCTTTTCCTACTGCCAATAATCATTATTCCTTATATAAGAATCTTCTTTATAAGGTGTATAAACTATGCTATTAGAATCATAAATTTGAAATACTAATGTCCTTACAACATAATTACTATCAATCGTTGATTCCTTTGAGGAGACTAGCTTTGTTTGTAGACCAAATATACTTGACCAATTAAATCGTTCTCTTATAATAGAGGCAATTAAATCGTGACGTTGTAAACCAGTAAGTTTGTCTACCCTATCTGATCCATGCACAAATATTGTGAAAGTAATTTCAGTATACTTGTACATTGGGGAATATCGCGGCAATTCATCAAACCCTACTTGATAACAAAGATAATGCTTAACTTCTGTTTGCGTATCTGGAATAAATAAAGAAGGGCGAATATTGGAATTTTCACCAAAGAATCTATCCCATTCGCCTAAAGGTTCATACTCTTTTGTTTCTTCATTCCACTCCCAATTTATATTCCCATTTTTATCGAACAATTCAGATTCAAGTTCTTTTTCATTTAATGCGAATAATAAACATGGATTTGACAATAAAGCATTCTTGATTTTTTGCTTATATACAATGTTATCATCATCAGGAGTAGTTCTATATGCACGAAGTTTATTTAACAAATCATTTTTTGTAATTAATTTTTCTGCCATAAAACACCTCCTATTCAGTTAATTCTAACGACAAAATTTCAGATTCAATCGGCAAGTTATCCTTAACAATTTCACACTTAATAGACAATATTTTGCCGATAACAGAAGTATCATTAGGAAACTTTACTTTCTTTTGGTTGTACTCTGTGCCAGCTCGCCATGTAACTTTATCAGTCCAGTCTTCATTATCAATAGAGCAAGTCCATGTAAAGGTTGCATCAGCATATTCAGTTGTAATATCTTCATTGGAATCATTAAATAGATTTACTGTGAGATTTTTATAAGAACCACCAACTTTAATAGTTGAAGTGGATGCTGAAATTCTTGCTGTGATAGAAGATGGGGGAGTAGTTGGAGTGGATGGATCGGTTGGGGCAGTACCATCAAAATAGTTAGCCCAAAGACCTGTGATAATACCGTTTTCATCTTTCTCGATGTAATCAGTATTGCTATTGAATGGTTTCTGATATAGAGTAAGTTTTGTCCTTCCTCGAACATTTACTCGTTCCACCTTACTTACCACCCATGTATTAGGTGTCCAATTCTCAATCGAGTAGTTTGGAATATCTACAATGAGTCGTTGGTTATTATTGTTATCTTCAGAAACGTAATAGATTGTATCAGATATTTCATTTGTTGGAATGAACAAAAGTTCCTGATTCTGTTGACTTGCGGTCACATTATCCACCCAAATTCCGGAGTTGTAACTAGACTGTGATTTTAAAACGCACCACATACTTCTCTTATATCTTTTATCTGCTTTGGTCTGAATCCACTGCAAAAAATAATCACAAGGCAAGATGAAATACTTTTGGAAGTTCTGTTCAACATCTTTCATACAGATTAAATGCCTATGATATACTTTCTTTTTATCTGGTACATCGAGATACATTCCAACAAAAATATCATTTAAATGGTATTTTTGCCGATATTCTTCCATATAAAAAAGTTCATCAGCTTCTGTAAAGTATTCTTTCTGACTTGGTTTGAATTGACACTGTAAAGTAGGAGAGTCCTTATCAATAGAACCATACTTACTTACAAGTATCTTTGCGTCAATTGGTGTCTTTGTAGTATTCTTATATGTCATACCTATATTCATATTTGGAGAATCATCATGTTTCCAATCATAAATATAACAAAGCTTTGACTGTTCATCGTTATCCCAAGTCTGTTCCATTGCCCAATCAGATTGTTCCTTATAAATCTGACCAATTGTTTTAGCACCGTTGTTCTTGGCGTTTGCGACACGCCTAGCTGTTTGTAGACTCGGCATCGCTTACACCTCCCTCAAACATCTGCTTAATATATCCGTGAGAATCTAAGATTGCCCTACGGAATTTTTTATAACTAAAATGGTCACTCTTAAAATTATCCATAGCACCTTGTAAAGTCGCCATAAGAGTTACCATAAGTCCGTTGTCGTTAAATAAGGTTTTTGTACCACCTAATTTAAACATAACGTTTTCAAAGAAGACGAGAAATGCATCATCATCTTCAAATATTTTCTCTTCAATTGTTTTGTCTTTATAGAGCAGTAGTTTGTGAATATCACCATGCATTGCACGAACTGCTTCATTGATTTGCTTGTCTGTAAAGTTACCATATATGTATTGCATATTAGGACTCCATGTTAATATAGGAATTGTACATATATCCGTAATCACGAATACGTTTATTTAATTCAGTTTTCATGGAATCCAGACGATCAATCATATTTTTATGATTGTCGAGTAGCTTCTTTTCTTCTTTACCACCTATCATTACTGATGTGTGCATAATAGAATCAACCTGTGGCTGTAACCACTCAATCGTCATTCCAAGCACAAGAATTCCTACGACAAAATTCATATCAGCCGTTTCATCTACTGAATTATTCAGTGTGAAATCCAACTGTTGAATTTCATCATCGAGTGTGAGAGAAGAGAATAGTCTACGCACCCTTGGATTAGCAATTACATTGCTTAATCGCTCTGTATAAATTTCAAGCAAATCGTTTTCGTCAAGAGAGAGTTCTTTCGGATCTGAAATTCGTCCTCTTGTTCTTGAAAAAATTGTTTCGTATGGAAGCGTCATTGTGAGCCTCCTTTACTATTCCTGAACCAATGTAAGTAACATTTTTGTGCCAAAAATTTCATCAAGAGCCTTAATTCTGTGAACTGAATCAAGAGCGTGAGATTCAATCATTGTAGAAGCAATACCTTTAAGGGCTTCCTTTGCTCCCTTTGGAAGTTTCTTAATTGTTTCTGACATCTGTGGAACAGGAAGATTTAAAATCTCATTTAAGTCACTTGTTTCATACATGGACTCATATAAGTCTTTTACAGACTTATTCTGTTCGACAAAATCTTCATCCTCAATAATAATTCTTGGTGAATAAATGTTTACATCTTCACGGGTTCTAACGAGATAAATTAAATCTCTATATTCAACATCAACAACATCTCCACAATCAGCCCAGCTATAAAGAATATGTGAACGTGCTCCCTCGATATAAAGTCCACCACTTACTAATGAACGACATGGAATAGTATCTTCGGATGAAAATGTTTTAACATCTTCTTTAACTTCTGTAGTTTTTGTTGCCTTTTCTGTACTGTCAGTAGTAGCAGTAGTTTTCTTTGTATATGCCATTTCCTTTCAATTCCTTTCAAAATAGGAGAGTGGATTACCACTCTCCATATAATTAATCTATAAGTAAATCCTACAGATCCCACTCACCATGATAACGAGTCATAAGAGTTGCAACACCCATACGTCTCTGTACCTCATAAGACTGCATATCATCCTTAGTAGCACCCTTTTCGTTTACTTCAAGCTCAGTCTCTCCATAGTCAACAAACTTGATAAATCTATCATCAACTGCTGGCATGATATAGAGCTTCTTGTTATCAACGATAGGAGTAGCAAGAGACTTATCAGTAAACTTCTGTGGAATCTCCATAAGAGGTGTTCCTTCGTAGCCACCGATAATACCTGTGTTTGCTACAGACTCCTTGATTGAATTAGCAGGATCAGCCCAATCAACCTTTGTAAGAGCATTAAGAGACTTTAATGCTGTCTTAGTACCCATGATTACAACACCGCTTTCGTTAGCAGCACCAACCTTTTCGATAATTGCATCAAACTGAGCCTTTGTAGAAGCAGCTAAAGCACCAGTACCCTTGAGAGTAGCAGGAACAGGAATAAGATTTACACCATTTGCAAACTGAGAAGAAATGAGTGTCTGAACCTTCTGGATATAAGCCTTAACAACCGCATCCACGAAAGCACCCCAATCCTTACGACCAGTTAAGAAGAGACGAATATCTCCACCAACCTTGATACCATATACTGCTGTATCAACATGATAAGACTGACCAGAACCTAAACGCTGGATAGATCTTTATGTTTAACTTATATATTATTTTCCACAAATTGCCAGTGATAACCACCAGCCGTTTTTCTATTTCCTTTACACACTTCCAATATAGAAGTTGTAATTTTTAATTGTTTCTGTGCTTCAGCAGAACATTCATATATTTTATTTGTTTCAATACACAATACAGGCGTTAAATTTCTATATTTTGAAATATGTCCTTTTTGTGCTTCTGATATTTTCTGCCTTGCTTCTTTTGTATGAGTTTTACCATACATTCCATTATTTTCACCAAGAATTTTTGCTTTTATTTTTGGATTACTCCATTGCTTAAAGGCTCTTTTTGAAAGTTCATCTTTTTTATTTGGATTTTCTTCGTAATATTTTTTTAATGATTGGCTTTTTCTTTCATTAGCTTCCTTAGAAACTGATCCGTCTTGTCCACCATCTTTATCGTTATATCCATAGTTTTCATCTAATGTTTTAAATGTATCTATGTAATATATTTCTTTTTTATCCAAGTTATCTTTTGAACATTTTTCTAATATATAAAACTTAAAATTTTCTTCTCCATATTTATTCCATGAATTTTGTAAATGTCCATTACAATGACAATTTCTATTTAATTCACCTTTATGAGAAGACCATCTATTATATATATTGACTGATTGACCTACATATTTTTTCTTATTTATTAAATTCTCGATGCAATAAATTCCACAAATAGTATTTTCTTTACTTCTCAATTGCATCATCTCATTTCTATTTTTATGTTTTGGAAAATAATATTTTATTGGGACATTACCCCAGTTGAGTTAATAACTCCTCATACTTTCATATGAGAACAGACTATATCTTCATCCAATTTTGGATGTGTACCATTTCCATTTAAGGGATTTTCACCCACTCACTTGAGCCGTACTCCTGTTGTTATACTTCTATAACCAATGGGATAGTCGTTGAGCGTTTCTCTATTCGAGACTTCGTTGCTGATTGCCCATTTCATTATTCTCTGTTTAAAAAAATAATTGACATTTAGGATTTAACCATGTGCCATTTAATCACTTTTTTCTACTTTCGTAACTTTCACGCTTGACTATATTTCATGTCTACGTTGTAGTGTGATTAACTTTAGGGGTTTCCAGCAGTTAAATACATATTTTTTCATGTAACTTACGCTACACGGACTCTACTATCAAAGTCATGTGAATCACCTGAAACCTTACTTACAGTAAGTAATACTTCATCATCAGCCCAGAATTCATTTACGTCTCCATCTTTCATATTCTTTGACTCAACATAATTGTTGAAAAACTCATTCTCAGAAAGACCATGAGCAATCTGAGTATCAATAATTTCCTCAATTACCTCGAAGAACTGTGTTCCTCTCTCAGAGTTTAACGCTCTCTTAATCTGCTTATTAGAAGAATCCTTAGTAAGTCCAAGGTATTCAAAACAAGCCTTTCTAATTGTGTCACTAGCTTCTACCTTAGAAATTACACGATTAGAATCAGCATCATAAATTTCACGACCTGCACCGAGGTCAAACATAAGATTTTTTACACTTGTATCTAACATTTATTTATTTCTCCTTTCTCAAAAATTAGGCTTTCTTTGTAAGCTGCATAGCAGCAGTTACACCAGAAATGGCTTTGAGTTCAACACCGTCTTTAACAGCAATTTCACCAGAAAATCCATCTGCTGAAATTTCAACTACGTCACCAACTGCGAGTTCATAAGCTCTAACTACCTGAGTAGGAGCATTTGTATAGTTGCTTTCTTTCTTAAATGTATTGCTATATGTCTCCTCGATCATTGGCACCTGGTATACAAACAGGGCATCTCCAGGAGTTACTACCTCTACATAAAAATTTCCATTGTTCGCTTTACCAACAACCTTTCCTTCAAATGAAGTAGGTGCTGTTGCTTTATAAAGATCTAACTCTACGAATTCACCTTTACCAACGAACCAACCGTTGTCCACATAAGCACTTGCTGCTTCTGCTAACTGAATGTTATAAATATGCTTTCCACCATCTCTTGCGAGAACCTTAGAAGGGAAAGCCACTGCATGTTTTGCAATACTAACCTGAATCATGTTTTATCCTCCTTAAATTTTTGCATTAAAAAAAGACACTCAATTTGAGTGCCATTACGATGATTTATATTTCTTGTTTTATTTACTAAAAAGATTTCCGTAACGGTTATCCTTCTTAGACTTGTTTACATTAGCGAATACTTTTACGGTTGATTTTTTCTGAGTTTTCTCAGTAGTGGCTGCAAAAGTCTTCATATTAGAATCTGCATAGATAAGTTTTGCTTCCTTCTCTAAATCTTCGAGGGAGTAGTTATCCATATTTGTATACAGTTTCTCAAAATCCTTATTAATGAATTTTCCTTCTTCATCTTTTTCAGAAATAGAAGCAAAGTTTTCATTTGCAAGAATTTCCTCACGCTTTGCATGAAGTTCATTCTTTTCTGCTGTCTCCTTAAACTCTTTGAGTGCAGCGTAGTTTGAACGCATAGATTCAAGTTCGGCTTTCTCACTTGCTGTTAAAAGCTCACGGAATAATTCAATACGTTCACCATCAAATGCAACATTGTCACCATCTTTTGTATAGTTCTGGCGGTAGATTTTATCAGTACACCAACCCTCATATACAAAATAAGAATCAAATACATTTGATATATAGTAATAATCGTTATCTGACTCTTCGTATGGTGCTAACAGATTATAAAGCGCATATCTTGTATCTTCGTGAGAAATCTCGTATGTACGAATAATCTTTTCAAAAGTCTGACTTTCACCTTCATTCCCATCTGGATCAGAAGCTCCTTCGCCATCACCTTCTCCATCATTGGAAGGCTCACCAGATTCTCCGTTACCTGAATTGTCTCCTTCTGAATTGTCATCATCGAACATCTCAGCGAATTTTGCTTCAAGTTCCTCATCTGACATTTCTGTATAGTCGAATGTTACATCTTCAGCAGTCTTACCATATTTGGCAAGTAACTCTTCAAATTTTGTCATTTTGTTATTTGTTCCTCCTTCCTTTGATTTTTGATTTATATCAAAACTATCAAGAATATTAGTTAATTTCTCTAAAGTTTCAACCAATTTATTGTCTGTGTTAAATGTTACTGTTTCCGCATTTACAGCGAAATCTTCAATTTTAAAATTACTTCCTGCCATACCAGGGGATACATCCTTTGACAGAAGAGTAAGACCTGATACATAAAAATCATCTAACTGCAATGTTTTATTAGCAGTATTAAATGATAACTTCCTAATGCATAATTCCACCGAACAATCTACAGTTCCACGTCTATTAAGAATCTCAATAGCGTCCTGGCAATACTCATCGTATAAATAACCATGCAAAACTGCACGATTTACGCCAGCGTCTTCATCATATTCAACAGTAGTCTTTGTGCCATCAATAACACCGATAGGCTGTTCTTCATATACAACTTTATCGTTACCATCTTTGTCAGTAGTCACATAATAATCATGGCTACCGAAATCTAATTCATTATCTGAGTTGGTAGTGATATGTGCTAAGATTGGGCGAAAGTTTGCTGATGGGACATTTTCATTGAAAGATTCTTCGGAGATTTCCGATTTATTGAGATTAACATGATCGTGAAATGCACGACTGACGAATGGAGTAAGAGATTCTTTATGTTTATCTTCATCTTTGGAAGTTTTTTCAAAATTACCATTCATACGAACCATAAGTTCTTTACCGAATTCATTACTATCAAAATGAGCAAAATTATTCTTTAAACAGAACTCATACAGCTCATCAATAGACATAATTCGTCTTTTCTTCTTTTTGGGCATTATTTAACCTATTCCTCCTTTCTTTGTTGATATACCACTCAAAGCAAGAGAGTGGTTAGAATGTAAGCATGTTGCTATACTGAATTTTATTGTTTGTATTTTCAAAAGTGAGAGAGTGGTTATTCAAAAATGTTGCCACGTTCCCATCTTGAGATACCAATTTAAAACCTTCTTTGAGAAGATTTTCCTTTGTCTCCTTGTCGGAGGTTTTAATAAAATTGTATTTCATATTAAGATACCACCTTATTTAGCCTTTAGCCTTATCTTTCTTATCACGACTAGCTTCGCCATCATCTGAAATTTCGGCATCAGAAAGAGTAGGTTTAACTCCTTCATTATCACCTGTATTTGATGTTGTATGTGAACTTTGAACTGGGACAAAATTAAGATTTAAACATTCGTTTTCTAAGAAATGAAGAGACAATGTTTCTCTTTCTGAAAAACCATTTAGACTATTTACCAATAATTTTGGCGCAAGACCATATGTATTGTCTTTGAGAATATTATCTTTATAAGCATCTTTTGTATAAACAGATATTTCAATAAACTTAATAAAACTTGGATTATCAACATAATAAGATATAATTCTATTTACAATGGCTTGTGTCTGAGGTAAAAGCATAGAGATAGCGAATTCTGTATCTGCTCTAATAGCGGCATTAAATGCCGTAGAACCTGAAATAGAGCTAGAATTTAAGATTTGCGCTCCACCAGAGGTATTGAGAACTGTTTTTGTAGCGTTTTCAACCTTATTTGTATCTGTTGCCTTGTCACTATCAAAACTAATTTGATTAATTTTTCCAGGAATAATAGCAGCAGAAGTATAGTCAGGTAAAGCTTCGTTTACCATTCTCTGCCAATAAGGTAATACTAAATCTGGATCAACTTTCCACTCATTTACATCGTCTGCACCAGACAATGTTTCAAGTTCCATCCAAATCATTTTGTATATTTCCTGCTGATCTGCAATACTCTGAATATCTTCGAGATCCAATAAATTTATTAACGAATTTAACAATCCACTAAATACAGGAACAATGGTTTCCCAGTCTTCAGCATGAAATTTCAAACATACACCTTGCTCTCCAATTGGTTGCCATTTACTTTCTCCGCTTTGCTGCGATTTATTATACATAGAAACAAACGGTTCACCCCAAATGTCTAATAAATCTTTATTTCTTTTAAAATAATCCATATTCATTGTAAATGCGAAATCACCTGTATCCGTATATACACCAGAAATTCTACAATAATCCGCTGGAAGTGGGAGAATAAAGAATGGCGTTTTCCCATCTGACTCTGGGTTGAAATAATAACAACCATAAAATACGTCTTCTCTAAAACATGTCATATATGCTTTGAGAAATTCATACTGTAAATTCATTTTATCAAGGACTTTTAATGTATCATTATATGATTTCACCATCGCATCTTTATCATTATCTTCAACCAAATCATAATCAGGAATAACAGTTCTCGCATCTAAACAAAACATATTCGCATTATATGCAATTAATCTGAAATATACTTGTGAACGATAATAAAGATATCTTGATAAATTTCTTAAATTGACCTCATTAGAAGTAATATTCTGTAAATAACTTCTCAGATCTTCTTTGTTAAAATTGCTAATAGTAGTGTAGGTTGTCGATTTTGATGTATCTCTAAAATTAGTAAACGCATCATTTGCTGCATCAAAATTTTCAATTCTACGCTTATTTTTTTCATAGAATTCTTTCATCTCAGCAGCCGTAGGCTGTTTTGATTGAGTAGAAGACGTATTGTTTGTCTTTCTTGTTGTATTTGTAGTAGCAGGTGCATTAGCATCCGCTTTCTTTGTTCTTGGCATTTTTCGTTAATGCACCTCCTTTAATTAAACATTGAAAATCGCTTACCTTGACGAATTGGAAGTTTGTTAATGAGACTCTCGACATCTGTATTCTTTGGTTTTAATTTAAATCCTAAATCTTGACAAATTTTGAAATTGTATTCAAGAGATGAAAATCGGTCTTTACGCATTCCTGGTTTTTCTACAATTTTTATATTTGTTCCTTTTATCTCATGATCAAGATTTATTAATTCATTAACCATAAGAGAAGTTTGTATATATGGTAATTTTAATAACGCTTGTTCCTTTGATGTCATCTTAGAATATCCACGAATCTTTTTTACCAATTCTTCTGCTTCAAATTCAGAAGTAAGAAGATTAATAGAACCATTCTGAAATCCTGCACGTAATGCAATGGCTGCCTTTGTATTAAAATCAGCAGTAGCTTTAATAGACCATACGACCTTATTTGCATTTCTAATTTTACATCTATCAGCCATATTATCATCATTAATACAAGTCATTGCTTCGTATGTAATTCCATACTCAGCATCATACTGAGGTTTAATTATAAAATCATAAACGCCAATACCTTGTCCATTAGTATCCAATACCAAATCTGTACAATTGAATTGATAAAATAATCTCATAACAAGAATACCTAACTCGTCTGTAGTCATTCCTTCATGTGTTTCTATATAAACAATATTAGATATATAATCATTTTTTTCTGTTGGAATAGCAGAATTAATTATAAGAGCAGCAGCATCATTATTATGCTTTTTACTTGCGAGCAAAGCTACATCGACAGATAATATTCGTTTTTCATTTGGAACTAATTCTGGAATTTTGATTTGATGATTTTTATAAATTTCAAGAGGATAGAAAGAATTTCGTATCTTTCTCCTTGGAGATATATCATCGAATTTAAAGAAAGCACCATCAGTATCACCATACCATTCAGCACCCATTTCCATTTTAAATGCAGTAGGATCAAAGTCTGCCTCAGACATTTCATCCTCGACCTGCTCACGAGATAATAAACCTTCTCGTATAGCACACTGATAAGGTAAACCTACGCAAAAGTAACGCTTAGTATCATCAAGCATGTTTGCATAGTAAGCTTTTAATTTCTCGAAACTCCAATGAGACTTATACCACGCAGATGACATATACATTTCGATGTTACGCTCCTGAAGATGAGCATATTTTGGATTATTAAGATAACCAGGCGAACGTGGAGCTGTTAAGAATTTACGAAGAACTGTATTAATTGTATTCAAATCAACCATCCTGAACTCATCCACGACTATGAGCGTTGCTCTGTTATGACGAGCCGAGTCATTTGAACTAACGATTTTTATCCAACTACCATTACGAAAATCAACATGAGCATTATTTATAGAAGTAGAAATTTCAGAAATTTCAGAACGAAGATTAGCTGAACCCCAACCATAATTTTTCATAAAATCATCATTTATCTTTTGAATAACCTCTAGTGATTGAGATTTATACCCCGAAGCAACACAGATTTTTGTCCCAGGATACAAGATGCAACGTACAACACAATACAAAGAAGTTAACCACGTTTTACCAGAGCCACGACTAGCAATATACATGAAGTTTGTACTAACCATCATCATGTATATTAAAATCTTTTGAAATAGCTTTAATTTTACATTTAGATATTCGAGTACAAATCTTTGTGGATTTTTTCTATAGAACGATGCCCAATAAGCAACCCCTTCTAAAACACGCTCAGATTTTTCTTGATATACTTCTTGTAATGACTTTTTCTTTTCTTTCTTTGCGATAGCCATAATTATTCATCATCCTTGCTACCAAAAATCTTATCAAATAGAATTTCACTATCTGATTCCTCATCATAAGATGGTGGATTGACAGTATATTTTGCCATTACTCGTTCATATATATTTGAAAATCTGTTTTTTAGACCAAGCATTTTTGATGCATGACCTCTATAAAAAGCATCTATATAAGTGCCAATTTTATCAACATCTGCAAGTTCTGGATCTATTTCAGGAAGAGGGCGTGTTTCCTCATATTTCTGAATTAAAGTACCCATTGTTTGAGCATCTGAAAATGTATCAAGAGTATTTTGTTTGGGCTTTAAGTTACCTGTATCAAGCCATTGCTGATATGAATAATCTAAATCTTTTGTAGAAGCCCCCTTTTTAATTGCATTTCGTTTCATAAGTTTTAGTATTGACAAATTCTGAAACGTTTCTTCTTGTGCCTTTTGTGAACAATCATATCTCGAAATCCAGTCTTGATATTCATTCTCAAGGAACATTAATTCTTCATTATTATAATCCGTGCCAAATCTCTTTTTAGCTGCACGTAATGTTTTTTGTACGATTTTTACATCTTCAGAATTATTTTCTATGTCATCTTCAACACTTAATTCTGAATCGCACCAATGTTTATTTTTATATTGTGGTAATGATTTAACCATAACAATATATTGTTGTGCTGCCGTGGCACGATTTTTTTCACCAACACCTTCAGCTAATGTGTTAATTTGTGACTCATAATCAGAATCAATAAACACCCAATCAAGTCTTCTAAATGTATTTATAGTTTTTTGTTTATTATCTATTCGATTTCCATCCTTGTCTTTATCAGTACACATATCTATTAAACATTCTTTACATGCAAAATGTTCAATTCCACTTGCTGTCTCAGTAGAAGAATAAAACGCCTTTACAGTTTTCCATTTTCCACAATGAGGGCAGTATACATAATCCAGATTAAGAAGATGATTGTAGTCTAAAGCTAATTCATGGTATGCTGATTTTACCGAATTTACAGTTAGCTTCTTAATTTCATCATCTGTTTTTGCTTGTTTTAAATTAGCTATAGTAATCACTTCCTTCCTTTTATTCCAATATAAAAAGAAGCCACTTCATACAAAATGACTTCTCATAATTTCCAATATTAAATTTCCAATGAAAGTGCAATTTACTTCACTTAGCACACCCACTGCGCATCGAACACAGGTTAGAAGTTTTGGAGACTTCATTCTTGCCAAAAGATAGGTGCATATAACAAAAGAGTCGTCTCAAACGAAACAACTCTTTTAATAACAAATATCAAATTAAAAGTATAAAAAGAAAAATTAATTATCTTTGAAGTTTAACAAGAGCTTCATAAGTTGCCTTATCAACCTCTTGTTCCATACCATCACAGTATACGAGATATTCTGTAACCTCACCAGTTACAACATCTCTTCTTGTATCAAATGACAATTCATCCGCGCTATTAAACGGAATATTTGCTTCATAGACATTTTTAAATGATAATAATGCCATAATATATTCACCCCACTTTATTATTTGATGAAAATATTATATACCAATATTAACTAAAAGTAAACAAAATATTTTATTGTCTTTCTCATTATCTCCTCAAACTCCGAGCTTTCATCTAAGTTGCATAGGACGATCCCATTGTTTCTACAATGTCAGTCCGAAGACCGCAAAGAACATAAGCGAGATAATGGCGATGAACCACTCACATCCTATATCCTTTGCGTACATAAATATAAGATTTTGATTATCATGGTTCTGGCATATTTAGGGTGGAAGAGTCCACCCATTAAATTATAAAGTCTGTTCTACTGTCTGTTCAAAAGTAGTAACATGACTTCTTGCAACATCAAGTAATTTCTTAATCTGTGCAATAACTTTTGTTTCGTAAAGAATAATCTTTGCCATTGCTAAATCATGTTTATCTGTAAATACAGTGCTATCTAACTCCGCATCAACAATTTTGTTTGCATCAACAGATAAAGATACTTCAAAGTTTTCATCAATAGTAAACTCTTTATTGTTCAAATTAAGAGATACTTCAACAGCACCTGGATCAGATGAGATAGTAGGAATTTTATCAGTAATTACAAATTTATCCTTAAAATCAATATCTGCATATCTCAAAATCTGAGGTGTATCTTTTAGCATTTCAATTTCTGCATCGGCAGTAACAGTTGCTGTACCAAATTCTGTCGGTTTAATTACTGTAGTATAGATATCGTTTTCAATACTTCTTTCAGGTAAAATTTTCATTATTCTGTTGCCTCCTCACTTAATAAATTGTAAAATTCTTTTAATCCGCAAATCATATTTTTAATAGTAGACTTTGACAAATTACACTGTAATTGTGGTAAATTCATATCTGTATCATTTACTTTAAAAACAAGACAATTGTTATCAAAATCAATACTCATACTTGCTTTTGTTTGATTTCCAATAAGCATCTGTAAAGCTTTTAAAGTTTTACCATTATCACTTGTAATACTTAATATATCGCCAATTTCCAAGTCGTTTTCAGTAACCTGTAAATATGCCATTATATATATATACTCCTTTCTTTTATTTTTCGTTTTCCTTTTATTCTAACTGGGCTTGTCAGATTCGAACTGACGAATGCAGGAATCAAAATCCTGTGCCTTTGCCGCTTGGCGAAAGCCCAATAATAAGGAGAGGAGCGACCTCTCCATAACACCGCCAATGAGCAGTAGCAGTGGGAAGTTTTAGACCATTCCAAAGGTCAATAATTTCGCAAACCGACCTTTATATTTATGTCACATATCGGTCAGTGACAGCTCACTTGTAAAAATCTATCAACGGATTGACAGACCGCCATCACTTCTTTTGGATGTGAGCAGCTTGTTATGTCTATTTATTCTCTACATTGTCGTCACCTCTCGGCTCAAATATCACATTACTATGCTTTCTTGTTAAGATTGAGTTGTTGATGTTAGACGAAAGCTTCATCGGCATCTTCTGTGTCCTCACGGATGACATACATCTGAGTTGTTTCGGAAGATTCGTGTCCCAAAAGTTTCTGTGCAGTTTCCAATGCACGATGGTCATAACATACCAGATTGGTTGCACGACTTCTCCGGAAATTATGTGGAGTCGTTCTCCTGCCAACAATTTCAGAAAATTCATTTATGCACCAATCATTGAATGCACTATATCCAATCTGTCGTACCTTTGAACCATCTTTAGTTTTTACGACAAACATATAAGGGCAATCATCATCGCCACGCACTTCAAGCCATTTCTTTAATGCGTCCATTACATCTTGTCCAAACTGCAATTTTCTAACCTTACCAACGGCACTACGTCCCTTGCAACGAATCTCATGTGTTTTGTAAGAAACAGATTCTACTTCTTGTTCTTTACCATCTTCATCGACAATTGTTACAATTTTCCTCTTAGGCTCATAATTAACAACCTCTTTGAGCAACTGTAAACTCTCTGCATGTCTGCATCCTGTAGAATATGTAAACTTTACATATGCTAATTTTTGCCATTCTTCACGTTCAGCCAATACAGAACATAAGTTATCCATTTCATCAGGCGTTAATGGTTCTTTTGCAAAAACCTTACCTGTTTTTGGCACTTGCATCTCAGCAGTTACATAATTACGGAACGTAGGATAGTCCTCATCGTAGAAATTCTCGATGAATTTATTCAATGCACTGACAGAAGACTTTTTAAATTTAATTGCAGCTTCAGATAGCCCACGATTAGCAAGAAAATTCATATAGCGAAGAAATTCTTTCTTTCTAATTTCTATGCAGTTTTTGTTATTTAGGTTATTTTTAACCCATACGAAAAATATCTTTAATGCAGACCTATAAGCATGTAAACTATGCGGTGAAAGATGAGTCTGATTACTGAGGTAATCTTCAACCATATTTCTATTAAACTCATTAACCTCTGCCCATTCCTCATCTGTAACTGGATCTAATTTATCTGCTATTTTACCATTCAATAATCTCACTTCCTTTCATATATAAAAAAGAAGTAGGATAGTGGTAAACTAAGCTACTTCTTTCAAATATTTATCCATTCTTCTTCTGTATATTTTTGTATTTCTGATACTTTTCTTGGTAAATTATATTTATCACACCATTTTCGTATTGTATTGTCACTAACATTATACATATCGCCAATTTGAGTAAACGAGGTAGATCTTATCAATTCTTTTAAATTATCTCGTGAAATTATATTATATAATTTTTCTATTCTCTTTTTGTTATAACAAGATTCACACATTGTAGATGTTGAATTCATTAAATTTGTTTTACAACATGGACAAATAATTTTAACTCTATTAATATATTTTGTTTTTGCATTTTCCCTCTTATGCTTGTGTGAGCAAGAAACACATAGTCCACTTTTGCTATGACTGCTAATTTTTATACCACATTCGCTACATACTAATGTTGGCTCTTTTGCTCTTTTGGAATTATATACACCAAAATTATCTGTCATACTATGACAATTGGGACATAATATTTGCAAGTTTGATAATTCGTTATTATCATGATTGCCATCAATATGATGCAATTGTAATTTAACAGGTTTTCCTAGCCATTCGGATATACCACATAATTCGCATTTACTTTCTTTGTAACCGAATTCAATCAATTTATTTCTTAATTTATGACTATTTGTTTTTGTATTTCTATGTAATTTCGATTCAATATTATATTCTGAACATAAAGACATTTTTGCCATTTGTTGTTTATATAATTTTCTGTTTTCTTCAAATTTAGAAGTATCTAATTTATATTCTTTTATGATTCTTTTTAACGTATTTGTACTACTTGATGAATTTATACCTGCGACTCTAAGAATTTCTGTATATGTATTTCTTGAATCTAGCAAGCTTTGTAATTGTTCAGGTGAAAAATTATATAATTTACTCGCCATTATATTCCTCCAATCTATTAATTTATTGAAGGTAGAGATAAACTTTATGTTTATAATTCTCTTTATTAATCAAACAGATTAACCTAGTCCTCCCACTTGGTAATGCTCCAAGCCGATCCGAAGATGACAGTTTTACAGACTGCCCCACATCTTTAGTGGTCTATGAGAGGATAATAAAAGAGTGTGCAGCACACACCACACACTCTAAATAATTCATTCACCGATTAAGTAACATGGAATACTCATTCATTTCATTGCAAATTCCCCAATATTCAATTGATTTTTTAAATTTTTCTAAATATTTTTTCTGAATATCTTCGATATACTTTTCATAAGTTTCCTTGTCTACATATCTACCATTAATCTTATAGGTAGAAGTAGTATCTACATTATAACAATCACAATTCTCACAATCGCCATCACAGTTATCATACTCATAACCAATTTCTACTTCATATACCTCATCAGCTTCAATCTTCGGAATAATCTTAGAATTACAATCATCAAAAATATATACGACATCGGCTTCAACAAAGATATACTTGTCATCTCTCTTTACAGGTTCGCACCAAATTTCATCATCTAATAAGCTGATAACGAAAGCATCATCATAACCATCATATTCAACATCTGCAAGTTCAGTAATGTATGCAATACCATATCCGATTCCAATAAGTTTACGAACAATCTCTTTTGCGTCTTCATACTTTGCAATAACATCTACTGAATTATATTCGTCATTAGATTTCACTCTGTCGTATACATCTGACATGACACAGGCAAAATCTTCATAGTCTTCAAAATGTAATGTTTTTATAATAATCACGACCTTTCAAATTAGAGCTGCTTTGCTGACTTGCTCATCTTAAATGTGATTTCCTGATGAGCAGGAGTTACGTATGTTTCGCCAGCTCTTTCACCTAACATAATTTTACCTGTTCTTTCAGGTACGTCCTTAACCTTAAACTTACCAAGCTTACCTACAGGAATCGACTCTGTAGTATCCTTCTTTAATGTATCTGTAATAACCTCTGCATAAGTATCAAGGATAACAGCAATATCACCCTTCTTAGCTCCTTCAATTCTTTCTGCGATTGCATTAATTAACTCTGTTTTAATCATTTATAAAAATCTCCTTTTAATCAGTAATATTTTGACACTTTTAATAATAGGTGCCGATTTAATAATAAAAGAGGGTAGCAGCCAATATGGTCTACTCCTCAAAAAATCTTATTCAACCCAAAGCTGAACCTTATCAATGTATTTTCCGAAGCATCCAGCATATCCGTCCTGACCATTTACAGTCTGATCATCTATCTGAACAGGGTAATATTCGTCCATACCCTTTGGTGATACTTGCATATATAAACACTGATATTCATAACCATCGGGTGTATAAAATACTGCTTTTAATGCATCAATAGGTGTTCTGCCATTTCCTGCGTAACCATTTTCGTCATCATCAATATCATAACCATCAACTTCAGGAAGCCAACCACCATTAAGTAAGTGAACCTGATATCTTACATAACCTTCACTAACACCAATGGCAATACCTGTAATTGCCTGATCGTCACCAGCGCCAGCCCAGTCGTCAGTGTCATGAACTTCATCCCACCAACGGTCTGTCTTAGCCCTATAGTAAACATCAACATGACCTAAATCATTAGTTCTACCACCTGTAGTTTCATTATTATCTGAACTATCATTGTTAGAACAATCTTCATCAGAATTGTCGGATACAACTTCTCCTGTCAAAGCTTCAACAATAGCTTCTGCACAGGCTTCAGCATCCCATCTGTTTGCATCGTCCCTATCATCCACGAAGCAACATTCAATTAAAATAGCAGGAGAATGTGTGCTTCTAAGAACATAAAGCCCCTGATTGATCTTAAATCCTCTGTTCCTAATATTAAGTTTTTCTGAAATTGCCTCACAAATCTTCGAACCAATTTCTTCTGTTCCAGTGTCATATCCATAAACTTCTGTACCACCAGTAGAATCATCACCTTCGTAATCATCTCTACCAGAGTTAAGATGTATAGATATATCTAAATCAACATTATGTGAATTACATTTAGCAACAATCGCTGCTAAACAACCATTCTGTGACGTGTTTTCATCACATGTACAATCATAAACAGTATGTCCAAGTGCTTCTAACTTTGTAATTACAGCATTCTTAACGATTCTGTCTTCAATAGACTCTTGTAAAATACCAACTGCACCATAAGCACCCTGATCCTGTGGACAGTGACCTGCATGTACATTATATGTAGCCATTTTATATTCCTCCTATACAAAATAAATAAAAATAAAAGAGGGTAGTATAAAACCATCCTCATAATCGTTAAACTATTGTTTTTTTAATTTAAAATAAATTTATAAGTTTCTACATGTCCATATTTTTTATCATATCCATATATACAACAAGAAGGTTTTGCACCTTTCATAAGTTTTTCACTATATGGACAACTGCCAACAAAACTTGGGCATACAATCACTTCACAATCAGTATCAGACATTTCGCCTACAGTACCCATTTTGGCAGCATGGTAATGTGCTAAAAATACAGTGGTATAAAATGTCTTTTTGTGATACGTAAGATCCTTCAATACATTATCAATATTATTAATCGTATGTCCATGCATTGCAATTGTCTTAAAATCAAAAATAGGAATTTCAATATATTCATATCCAAAATTCATATGTGGAATAATTCGAGAATTATTTACTAATACATCTTTAATGTAGTTGCAAATAACATATTCGACATCCTCAGATGCAATTTCACTTGCTTTTGTTCCGAGTGGACGTGTCTGAGAATGATTAGAAGTAGGACAGTGATAATAATCAATAAAACAATATTCCGATAAATCATTTAAAAATCTTGCAATTGTTTTCGCTACAAAAACAGTAGCTTTTACAACAGAAGATTCGTTCAATTGTAAATCGCTTAATCTGAGAATTCCTTGAATGTCATCGCCCATACATAAAACTTTTAAATTGGAAATGTTTTTATCTAAAACAAAATTCACAACATCAGTATAGAGTTTTTCAAATCTCTTTGTAATTTCTTCAAAAGAGTAATCATTTGTCTCAGTTACAAAATTTGCACCTGCGTGAATATCTGCAATAGATAAAATATATTCATTTTTCTGATTTAAAGTATCAATATATCTAAAATTTGGAACGTCATATAAAGATATTTCATTCGCTACATTCTCGTAAAATAATTCAAACCTACTCTGTTGTCTTATTTGACGTGAATATTCTGTTTTTGTAGCATATAATTTATTTCTTTCTTTTTGCAATTCACGTTTTTGGATTTCGATTTCCTTTAACTGAGCTTCTGAATCAACAAATTTAGACTGATTTGCTTCTAACATTTTTTTAAAAGCCTGATACTTTTTTCGATAAGTGCTTTCACCAAAATCATTTCCAGTAAGCTTATTGATTATATTAGCAACATTCTGCCAAGAGCCTATCTGCTCTTTATCCTCACATATTCTATATATAAGTTCCTCGTCTGTTTCATTTTCAAAGCGTTTATAAGAAGTTATAGTAATCACATCCCCTCTTACTCTTCATCAGACGGAACATCCAGTTCCTCATCTGTCTTTAATGCAACAGTAAAATCAATTACCTGATTCTTAAATGAAGTAAGCAGATCAGTTACCTTGACTTCCTGCTCCATTTCATTTTCATCTGTATATGTAATAGTAGTACAATCCTCTGAGAGTATACCTGCCTTTACTGTTAACTTATCTGTAGTTGTTCTTGTAAACTTTAATTTACTAGCTGCCATTTTGTTTTCTCCTTTTGGTCCATAACATTAAAAATTCCCACCAGAACGCTTTCTGCCAGGATTATAATACATTTGTTTCGTTTTATTCTGTTTTACTTTGATATACTCACGAATCTTTCTGATATAATCTTCATCATAACTTAAACGAATATGTGACTCCAAATAATAACATCCACAATGAGTAGGAATTTTATTTGATAATACATTGTCAATAAGTTTGTATGATGGATTAAGATTCGAGAGATGAGTATGCTTTTCTGTATCTTCTTTTCTACAGATACGATAGCCATTTTCGGTCTTGTCAATATAAAATCCTTTATACTCAATTCTATTTTTCATAGACAGAACCTACTTGACATATTTATCTTCAATGTAACGCTTTCCACCACAAGTTTTATAATATCCAATATGTTCACCATTCCGATCTACATATCCTCGTCTTGTGTTTCTAATTACACCTTCAGATAATAATTTTTCAATTTCATTTTTTGAAATGTACTTAATAATTTTCACTTCTTTCTTGATTTATTTCCTACATAAGCAGGATAGTAGTTGGAAATGTAGGATTTGAACCCACGACCTCCTGAACCCAAATCAGGCGTTCTAACCAAACTGAACTAATTCCCAAAATAAAAAATCCCATACCGAAGTATGAGATTCTTACCTAATATGAGCTGAGATATTTGACTCAATACACTAACATCTACTGTGGTTGGACACAGTTTATCACACAAGCGATTAACTTGTAGTTAGCAACAACACCGATTTTGACATAATCGGCAAACTCTTACCACAAAGTATTATAGATTTTCTTTCTGCACATTCTTCCTTGCGAGATTCATAGATTGCAGCCTATTAGAGTTGTACGTACTTGTACTTTCTCATATAGTACCTTGCGAGTGCTATATGTCACCATATTGCAGATGAATAAGTTGTTTGTATCTTTGCGGTCATACACACTTTTGCTTTATCTTTAAATATCAATTTACCTTTAATATAAATATGCATTATATTTTCTTCTTCAAGAGTATCAAAAGTATGTTGTAATTTTTTGCATAATATGAACGATGAGGTGTACATTTGACCATCTGTACCTTTTGAGTACAGCCCAATCATCACCATTCTGTTCGTCTTGCTATCGACTTGCCTCGTTGTTCTGTTCCTTGCTTTCGCATTAAGAAACGTTGCAACAATCAATATCAGCACTTTTTCTTGCGGAAATCGCACCAATAAAACAGTAATCATACCCATGTTTCCATGTTAATACAGCGCATTTCTCATTACGCCTACCAAATCAACTTATCTAAGAATTATCAAGCTTACCAGAGCTATCAAATCTACAAAGATTCATAAATAGTCATTAGCAGTTGCCCTCTGACCTTAGACTTGGTATAGATTATCTGTGTTTTCCGTCAAACTGCTATACGCAGTCGCAGTGTCTTATGCAAACTAAAGACATTCCTGCTTTATCCTTATTACTAAGTTTATTTAACGACACGAAACCTGCCGCCTACAAGTAGGAGAGTTGCGGAAACAGGACTCGAACCTGCATACTCTTGGTCATGAGCCAAGTGAGCTTCCATTGCTCGTCATTCCGCTATCATAATTAAGAATTATCAGCGACCATACTACAAGAACTGTAGTACAGTCACCGATTATAGAAGGTAAAGTACAATGAATATGTACTTGATGTTTACATTTTATTATTCTCTGTTTTATTAGCCAAGAAAAGCTGATTTCATTCTAAATTATTATGTAATTCTTTTACAGAATCCTTAAAATTTCTGCTAAAGTCAGCAGATAAAAATAACATATCGTGATTATTTATATAACCTTTTAAATTAGACTGAGCTTGCTCAAATGGTATAAATCTTGAAGTTACCTTTAGTCCTGGAAATAATTTTATTTCTACATAATTATTCCTATCACCAAACTTATCCTTTACCACACTACCCAACGAATTCAAAATAAGCGTAACGTCACGTATAGAGCAACCAGTTTCTTCACAAATGTTATTTATTATATCTTTTTGATTATAATATTTTTTTTCTTCTTGTATTGCAATTCCTCCTTTGCTATAATAGCAGACATAGAATTTTACAATAGAGTAGGGCAGTAATTAAAAAATAATAGATAGAAAACTACCCTCTCCTATGTAAAATAAAAATATGCAGTACAGCTAGAGCCGTAATTAGCTGTCGATTTCGCATTTTGCCTGTTTTTTTGTAATTTTGAAGCCAATATCAAACAATTTAACATCAGCACCATTTTCTTCTAATTGGGAAATTTCATGTTTCGACTGGATAATAGCTTTATTGAAACTATCATTGCCACAGAGATACATAATTTCTAATAAAAGATTTTTGATTTGAGAATTCTCTTTATCTTCAAGAGAAGAGAGCAGACGATATAATGTAGAAAATCCAATTGTTTCATCTTCAATGTCGGAAATAAGGTCTTCTCTTAATTTATTCGCTTTTTCATTTTTATCTTCTTTTGTATCTGAGTCAGAAGCGTAAATATTTTTTCTTTCATTTATATATCTTTTTAAAATACTATAAATTTTATTTATTTGTTTTTGATTTACACGATTTGTTCTAAATAAAGAGTTATCTAATATAGATACAAATGGTAGCCAATCCTTTTTATATGGATTCTTAATTTTGAATCCATTAATAATGGTCTGTAAATAGTCCATTGAAGTGTGACATTTACAATAATGTTTCTTATCAGGATTGTAATATCCTTTTTGTTTAGAGATATGAGAGAAGAAGTGTGGCATACGTTTCTTACCTCTTACTAATTCGCCTTCTTCATTCTCTTCATACTCACGCAAAAGTTCATCATACTTTTCACGTAGTTTATCTAACTCTTTACCGTTGTTGATAATAAATTCTTTCTTTGCCTTATCAATTTCAATTCCAGACATTACATCTAATTGACATATATCATAATATAACTCCTTAATATCATTATAAGTAGCACCATGATACATCTTATCCCAAAGTAAAGAATTTAATTCCTGAGATAGATTAACAATCTCACCGATTTTATTTACAGATGTTTTAATGTCAAGATCTGCTTGCTGTTCTGGTGTATAATATCTTTTTTTCTTTGTAGAATCAACATTCGCAGTTGGTGTTTTAAACAACTGATAATTTCTTTTAGCTGCACGAATGAGCTTTTCATTATCTGTCAACATTACTGTATCACTATCGAAGTCAGCACCCGATAACCTCTGCAATACATTTTCTCCAATAGAATTAATACACACAATCTCATTTGTAAGATTAAGATAACAATCTATCAATTTATTCTCCGTATTATATGGAAGCCAAATGTTTCCGATTGTAACATGAGGTGAACGACTGGCAAGAAGAGTTTTATTATATTCAAAGCGTGTACTATGTATATTACCAATTCCAATTTGACTTTTTCCTTCAAACTTACCAATTGATTGCTGTAACATCTCTATTGGATTACCAAGAAGAGTAGAGTAGTTACCATTTACATAGATATGCCCATTTTTGAGATTTTTGTAATATGATGCCAATAAATCATGTAAAAAGTCTTGATAATATTTAGTTTTAGTAAAATTATCATTTACACACATTAAATTATAAACCACATCATTCTTGCTACTCATAGGTTTATCCATAGGTGACATTTCATCAATATCAGGATATTTAATGTAATAACGTACAACTTCTGGTCTATCTCTAAGCATTTGTGCAAAGTCAAGCGATTCCTGCAAAAATTCTCTTACTTCATCTTTGGACATCTGAAGGGTATTGAGCAACTGATAATGAGTCTGTACTAAGCGACCTCCAAAGAAATGAGTTTTCTTATCATGCTTTACAACACCAAAATCAGGATATAAGTGGTTAAGCCATTCATCCCATGTACTAAATTTCAAATATTTAATACTGTTAGGTGTGGTAATTAACTTTACATCTTCAATTCGTGTAGCTCTTGTTTTACCATTAAGCTGAGACACATCCGTTATATTATTATCTTTGAACCATTGTTGGATATTACAGTTGAAACAACAAGATTTGAACATTAGATTTCTAAGTAGAAGCATACCATATTCTGAATAATCACCAAATAGAGATATATCCATAAGAGACTGACCATCCCAAATTGTATTTGTAATTTCACAATTCTTTTCAGTAGTTTTAAGCCATCCGTCTTCATCATGAGTCTCGATTACGTCCTCATTAAACACGCTGTCATAATCATCAATTAAAAGAATATTTTCTGGTTTAATTGGAATGGTATCAATAATGCTACTAGATGGGAGAGCAATATATCCCTCATATGCAGCTAAATCAATCGGATCTCCTTGGTTATATTTAAGACCACCTGAACTGAATTTTATAATCGGTTCATATAAATCTTCTCTGATAAAAAGACATTTACCAACTCTTGCAGAGCCAGTAGAACGTTTCATACGACAATATTTAATACCATTACATATAAATCCATCTTTATACAACTCAGTTCTAAGTTCTGCATTTGTCTTTATAGTCTTCGGTTCACCTTTTTTATGGTATTGAGTTTGAATCTCTTTAATAACAGTTTTATCCTTTTTATCATAGATATTTACCTGCTTTTTAACAAATGGCTTTGGTATATCAGTTGGGTTTTCAATTTTTTCATTCGTCTTAATTCCAACAATTTCACCTTCGCTATTTTTAGCAATACCATCTTTAAAAGACAGATTTCTATAATCATATCCAAGCCTGACAAAAGTATTTTTGTTCATCTGATTCCATTCTTTTACAGAATACTTAAACGTGAGATTAATTACATTTACAGAATAATCATGTTTTTTAATTCTAAATGAAAAATCATGTTTTCTGAATTTTCTATAATAAATATCCTTTAACTCTATAAGGTCTAAGCTATAATCAAGTGTATTGATAAATTTTCGTAAATTATACTGTCCATCTTTGAGCTTTAAATTATATCCTTCTGGATTTTCCTCAATGTAATGTGCTGATAAATAAATATCTTTTGCATCAATAGAGGGAATATATATATTATTGTTTGTCATCAGCATTTTTCTCCTTTAATTCCATTATCCTTAAATGATTATCACCAATCTTTCCTTGAACTAATAACTTATTCATTGCCTTTACAATGCTATTAGTTATTTCAATTTCAGAAATGCTATTCAATAAATTAATATTAAATGTAAGGTGTTCAAACCAATGATTAAGAAGAGATATTTTAATATTTAAATATGTATTTCCCTCATTAGAGTAAACATCATAAATAATTTTCCATGACGATTTTTTACTACTATGTATCTGTTTTATCATATTGTCTATACATGGAGATAAATATTCACTTATATACTTTTCGTTTTTGTGTTCTTTTTCTTTTTTCTTCTTGATTTCCTCTCTGAGCGGTATTGTATGTTCATTATAATATTTTTCCATTATTGGATGAAAAAAATTAAATACGTCTGTGTCTGTAATAAACTCATCTACAAGTAAGTGAGAACGATTTTCCCAATAAACAGCATCTTTAAAAATTATATGGTTATATTTTCTGAATAAGTATGTATCTTCTTTTTTATTGCTACTACTATAACCAAATTCTTTGTTAAGATTTTTGATGGTTAGTCCAATATGTTTTAATCGTGCATTATCATAATCATCTAAATCTATATAATTCTTCTCAAGAATATATCTTAACGATGAGTGTTTTCCATTCATTTTTTTACAAATAAATCTTTGATCTTCAGGTTCTAATAATTGAAAGGCATCAATTAAATCTGCTTGTACTGATTTATTAGTATAATATTCTTGAAGCTTTGTCCAGAACCAATCTAATCGTTCCCACTGAATTTTATACTCAATTAAGTCCGTTCTTTTCCAATAAGTTTTTCTTAAAGTAATCAAATCATCATAATCTTGTCTAACATAATGTTTTATAAAACATTCACCAGTAGAAGATGAGTAGATAAGTTTAAATTTAGGGATGTCATCTGTCGTTACTTTAAGAAGTTCCTCATTCACATCTAACTCTAAAACATCACAACCAAGCTCATCCCATTTTTCAATATAATCATTTGTTTTCTTGTTTGTATTAGCAATTTCGACATAAAATTCCTGCCCATTTATAGTTTCTATAAAAATATCAGGACGATAATCTCCAAATTTGGTGTGAAAAGTCTTTTCAATACATGAGTTAGCAACCTCGTATATAGTTTGTCCAACTTTAAATTTACTATTTTTATCAAGCAGCCAAGTTTTATAAGCAAAATGAATCCTACTTTCTTGTGAACACATTCCATCAATATGATGAAAACATCTTTGTTTTTTGTATGTTTTATCTGGATTTTGTCCATTCCAAAGTTTGACTCTTCCTAAACAAATAGGACAATAAAGTACATCATTGCCACTTACATTGTAAACATTCTTCCAATCAGCATATTCACTTTTAGAATCCAATGCGTACATTAACTCTGGTTCATAATTGACCATATAAAAATCCTCCTTTTATCTTTATTATTTCCCACCATTATATTCTCCAAATGAAATTTCTAATTCTTATTTTCAATCAAAACAATTACTGTTTTCCATTTCTTTGACTTCATAACCAAGCCAGTCGATTACAAAATCAATACCTGGAATACAGTCTCTATGTATATATTGCCCTTCACAATTACACAAAAATTCTTCGCCATCGTAAATACCTTCTTTGCAGTAACAACAACTGAAATTAGTTTTCGGTGGCACAAAATTTGGGCAACCAGTTTCATGTCCATTAATTCTTCCACAATATTCACAACCCATTTTAAAAATTCCTTTCTTTTTCTTATAATTTTTCATAAGTATATCCGTCATTTGTTGTATAATATATATGGCTTATTCCAATATCTTTAATAGCTGTCATACAGCTTGGACAAGGACGAGCCATACCAAAAGTACAACATTTTCGATTTCTAAAAATATACAATTTAACTTTGTGGAAATTAACGCCTAAATGTCTTATGGAATTTAAACAGTTAATTTCAGCGTGTAAACTTGGATTAATTTCATTATTATCCCAAGAATCGCGAAAACGATTATAATATTTTTGAATAGGATGCGTCTTTTTTGTATTACAACCAACACCTATAATGTTATTTTGATATACTGCAACGCATCCTATGTGTACTTTATAGAAATCTGAGACACATGCTATTTTCTTTGCCTTTTCAAAATATCTATAATCTGATTTACTCAACATTTAATCTTTCTCTTTCATATAAGGCATTTCCTCGCTCAAAACATTTAAGTTCATATTTTGTGCGATTAATGTAATAAGTAAAGTCAGTATTTTCGATATACTTAAGAATTTCCATACACAAACTTTTCTTGTTGTCTGTTTCAACACTAAGAGCAAAATCTATGAGGTCAAATCTATCTATGTCATTCTTTTTGAGGTATAAAGTAGTGTTATACAATCTTTCTTCTTTATTCCATCTACTCATTGCAAGGATTGAATATCCATTATGTAAATCTATTATTATTGATGTATCTCCAATTATTTCGTATTTCATTAAGCCATTTCCTCCATTTTCTTAGTATCTCTAACGTTACATTCCTTCTGTCTGTCCCGATCAAATTTAATATCTGTAAAAATTCTTCCAACAATATCTAAATCAGTTCCCCCAAAATCTGCTCCTGATTTTAATAACAATGGTGAGCAGATTAACTTGTTGCGAGCCTTAAGTTCCATAGTTCTTGTCATTACATGATTCTGTGTTTCCTTTGTCATAAATATTTGTTCTCCTTATTAAATATAATTTTTTGTTCATATCATCGCTCCTTTATAGTGTGATACTTATGTGTTACATTGATATATTCCCTTATTATGGAATGGTTTTATTAAAATTTATTCTTAATTGCCGTTTTTAATTTCTCCAAATGAATCTACATTATAAATCTCCAACATCTTAGCAATAGCCCATTCAATTTCTTGCTCATATCCTTCTTTATTAAGTACATATATATTTGGTACATTTTGTGGTGGCTTTTTTGCATCTGGTTGAACACTACCAACCTCTTTTTTAATTAGAAGTGGTTCTTTGTCACCAATTGAGGAAGTAAGATATTGAATACATTGATTAATTGTATCCTTTGACATAGAGAGTTCTTTTGACATAGATTCTATACTTCGCCAAAAAGCTTCTGGTTTAGTTTCAGGGTTATACATAGTTTCTTCATTATCTTTATTTTTTGGACGAATGAAAATATACGAATTAATATAAAGAAAAGCCATTAATATATTCTCTTTATTAATACTAGATTCGCTCATCATAATAAAATCAAGCTGAGAAGATGTGATCTTTGAAAACTTATCAACTGCATCAAAATTTTCAGGAATTATCTTAATTTCAATGCCAGTATCATATCCAAAAGTATCAAGGTCTTGTTTTACTTCAATCATCTTGTTATTAATCATGTATTCTAATACATCCAAAATTTCATGAAACGCTTTTGGTTTATGTTTAGTTGTTTTATAGCCATAGAATTCCATAACCTTGCGAATAGTAATCCAACTATAGTCCTCATACGATCGGTATTTATCTATAAGAATATAGGTAATGTAGAATTTTCTACTAACTCCGTATTTGGTTTTGATATTCCCTTGAATATAATCGTTTGGGAAACGAGTAAAATATTCTATTTTTTGTTGCAATTAAAAATCCTCCTTTATATGTGATATTTATTTATTCTCTGTTTCTATTTAAAGAGAAACACCTTTACGAGCGTTCAGTAAACTACACTTTTGTGTATGTTCAATTTTAAAATATGAGAATTTTGACTACACTTTTGTGTAGGTCAACTGAACTGAAAGAAGATATATAGCTTATTTAATAAGACAGACTATTACGCTTGTATTTCGCTACGCTTCATACAAGCTCTTTAATTTTTTGTTTTGATTGTTATTGGTTGATTTAGGTAAATGGTGTTTTGGATTGATATTTTTTATTTGAGTACATATACGATGTACCTATGTGAAATTATTCTCCATTTAATTCTTGAATTTCTTCTTCTGACATAGAATCCAATTTCTTTAATGCTCTTTCAATATAAATAAGTTCTAATAATGTGAAGTTATCTATTATTAATTTTGTATCATGGCTATTAATGATATCTACATAAATATGATTAGATAATTTCTTGGCAACAGATTCTCTTGTTCTTTTAAATAAAATTGATTTCTTCATAATATCATTCTCCTTTTGAATTATTCTTTTCGATTGTCTATCCCAAAGATGTTCTTTTCTTCTAACGCTGCGAAAAGACCGCCCTTATCAAAGGGCTACATCTTATGCTTACGCACATACTATATCTTTTTGAGCTTGTATATAGTTTTCTCATACCCCCATCTGTGGGTTAAAAATGAGTTTTAGATAGTGATTTTAAATTTTTATATATCAAGTGATTAGTTGTTAGGGTAAAAGGTAAAATTGAAATTTGAGCCGTGAAAGTGGATTTTAATATAAGTGTGAGAATTGATAATATTATTTATAGTAAATGTATGTGAATGTATATAAATAGTTAATGCAATTTTGGGTGATGCGAAAAATTGACCTTGTATTTTAAGCATTTAGGTGGGTAAAAATGAATTTAAGTGTTATTGATAGGGTGAAAAAGAAAGGCTGTGTATGGGCGTGATAAAGGGGTTAGATAAGAAATGGGATATTTTTGGTATTGTTGTATTGGATTTTTGGTTGTTTTTGTGAAGTATATAGGTAATTTTTGGGTTTTCTGGTGTGGTTTTTATGTAGCCCCTGTAGATGATAGATAGTTGTGATTTGTGTGATTGATTATAATGATGGATTCTGGATTAAAAATGGTTATCGGTAAAAGTGCTTATAAATAAGGAAGATTCTGGATTTGTGGATGGATTTTTGGTAAGATAGGAGTTTGATTTTTGGGTTGTGAAGTGACTGAAAGTGGCTTGGTTAGTGGGTTTGAGCGATATGGGGTACGATAAAGGATTTGATGGGTAAAATTTGGGATTTTGCTTGATTTTAGTGGGATTTTGAGAGTTTTAAAATTAAGTGAGTGTGTGGAACAATCAGCTATTGAAAATATAGAAAAACACTTGTTCGATTTTGGTTTTTGCTACCCCGGTCAAACACTTGTTCGATAAAACAATAGCTAATAGATATATATTATCCATTGTTTTTACTGGTACTTTTTGAGTAGGTTATAAGTAGTATTAAAAACTATGTCAGATGGTATTAATAATATTGTTAGATATAGTCTCAAGCTATGATATATCGTTTATCATAGCTTTAATCTATATACAATAATTCAAATAAAATCTTCAAAAAATTATTGACAAATTCGATTTAATATAGTAAACTACAATTAATCAATAACAAGTTGGTTCAATTGAACCAACAAAGAAGTTAAAAACTTCAAAAAGTTGTTGACAACTACACAAAAGTGTAGTACAATGTAATTGTTCTAAGGGGAACGAAAACACGGTACATAGTACCAACGATACTTTTCCCAAAGAACAAAAAAGCGGTGAGGCGCTTCCAACACCAACACCGCAAAGGGGAATACTTAGACCCCAACCAGTCTAAGTATAACAAGTCAGTTCTGACTTGTCAATTCCCAACAAATTACCTTTTCCCATCCGTGAGAACTGGTGTTTCCGCAAAAGTCCATCCGTGGACTATGCAAAAAAATTTGTACATTGACAAATGAATAAAATGTGAAATAGTTGAAAGATATTCAAAAATTTGTACTACTATATCTATTTGTATATGACAAGTAGACTGATTTAAAGTTAGGGGTAAAAGTTCGGGCGATAGCTTAGATTTTTAGGTTAAAAGAAGTTTAAATAGTATTTTTTAGTAGTATGAATAAGTAGGAAAAGGATAGACAAAAAGCATTAAATTCATACATAAAATCTATTTGAAATCCGCTCCATTAGTGGATACCTTTGATAGTAATTGATAAGGTTAGGTGGACTAATCCGCCTAAAATAGTAAAAAGTACAGACAACGGGGACACTGTACAAATTATCATAGTCGGTGGGCTTGCATTCTGCGAGCCTGTTTAACAAATAAGTTTAGGCTATGAGTTTATCTCATTTGATAAACAACAAAACTATTGTAGTGGTTTTTGGTTTGAGAAAAACTTTTTACCACTTATCAACTAAAAAGGTGTAACACGGCTACAACTGGGCATTACATATAAATAAGTCCTAATGTTGTAAAGGTCTAAAGCCCTTGTAAACAGTGGATAGCACTATAACTATATTTGAAATTTAAGGAGGTACTACTATGAGTACAACAAAAAATAACAAAAAAGCAACTATTAATACGGCATCTGTAAAGGTGCAGTTTATGACTTCATCAAAGGACTTTACTGAAACTATGGCTAAATTCTGGGTTGCTATCAATGAAATGGCTGATAAAAAACTCATTCTTCAGAATAACTTACGGATTAGCCAGGAATGGGCAGAACTCAAAAAGGATGATGCTGAGGCTCAGGCTATGTATTTAGCAGATGTTGAAAAGTATCAGGCAGAGTTTGACGCATTTAAAGAAGAATACAATAAGCGTATTGACTCTTGCTATGAACTTTTAACAGATGAATTATACTCTGCTTACACTACATCAGAGGAAGAGTTTAAGAAGGCTATAAAAGAGTGGTTCTCTGCTCAGAAAATTGAAGCTACACCTACACTTATTAGCTTTATTACTGTAGCAGTAGGCTATAAAAACAGTAGCAATAAGCAATTATTCAAGACTGGCAATGCTTTATCTTATAAGGCTAAGACTACATTCAAGAATAGCTTTATGCGTGCATTAGCACAGCTTATGAAAGATAAGAATGCACTCAAGGTAGATGCGTACAAGTACCAGTATAAAGAGCCTGAAAAGAAGAAAAAAGCTACTGCAAAATAATTGTAGTAGCCCTTAAAATATCACGCTCGGACTATATGAAAGGAGGTGATATTATGCTTTTGGTTCGAGTTATCATTGAAGTTGTTATAGTAACTACGTTACTTTTGTCTCTTTCCGAGAGACATGACAACAAGAAATAGAATGGCGGTTCTATTTCTTAAGGGAGGCTAGCAACCTCCCTTTTCAATGATAACTGTATCATAAATTTATAAAAAAGTCAACATGCAGAGTGGAGGCAGGCTCAAAGTCTGCCTTTAATGCACTATTTCAGTGTATGAAATAGCGGTCACAAGTCCGCAAATTTATTAATTGTCGGTGGAGATAGCATCAAGAGCCGTGGAGGAAGCTATGACAACATTAATATTAAAGGGAATTGGAGAAACAATCAGATTTGGAAACGGAGTGTGCGTATTAAACGCAACTCCACATCCACTCACGATGCAGGATACAAACGGAGATCTTGTGACAGTTCCAACAAGTGTCCTCATTAACGCAAAGGCAGAAGAAAAAGCAGTAAATGACTTATTCGTAACAACTGTTTTTGTCGGTACGCCTGAGGGAAAAGAAATCATAAGAGATATAGAAGGAACCTATAGGGAAACCGGATGCACTGATAGGCTTGTAATTGTCGGTAGTATTATTGCAGCACAGGCATATCCAGGTAAAGTGGTCGGATTATGTCCAGTACCAGGTTATGAACGTGTCGCACCAAGCGAAAAGAGAATGCGCTGTGACAAGTTTACAGTATTCACAGAAAAGGAGGTATAAAAATTATTATTATGACTATGGATATAAGGCAGATTATTAGTCTGCCTTCCGTCTTACGGTGTAAGTCCGTAACCGATGAACAGAAGCGAAACGGAAAATAATATATGGTTAGAAGGGCAGACAACGCAAAAGTCTGCTCTTTTATAATATGCATTAACACAAAAATAGCTTGATAATTATAGTAAGCTATGATATATTGGAGGTGATTGGAGGGAAACAAGATGATAGTATATTATAAATTGGATTCGTTATTAATTTCTAAGGGTATAAAAAAAATAGACTTGCAACGCAAATTAGGGATTAGTCCGTCAACAATGGCTAATTTTAGTAAGAATAAATATGTTGCTATGTCTATAATAGATAAGATATGTAAAGAGTTACAATGTCAACCAGGAGATATTATGGCTTATGTTGACGAGAATGAAGCTGAAATTGCCTCAATTGAAGCTCAAATAGCAGAACTTCAGGCAAAGAAAAAACAGCTACAAGGCAAATAAGGAGGACACAATGGAAACAAAAAATACAACAATCGGTTACTTAGTCGGGAAAGAAACTTTCTCTCCAGGAGAAGGCGACAATCCGAATTTCTTTAATTTTCCACGGAAATTTTCCCCCGATAGAAAAGAGGCGCTTGATGCCTTTAAAAGAGAAAAACAGAATAACTACTATTATGATTCCACTGGGAGTTATCAAAGAGCCTATATTTGCTCGGTTATGAGTGATGGCTCAATCAGTGAATTTGAATATTAATATTAAGGAGGAAAGTCATGAAAAAAGAAAACTTCTTAGATGGAATTAAAAGAGTAAGATTCTGCAACTATTCAGAATACGACTCAGAAAGATGCAACGATGGCGGTTGCTACGGTTTTTGGACAGACTACGACCGCCTTGAAAACGGAAAGTGGGAAGTCAGTTACGGCACAACGGCTGGTTTTGATTACTGTCCTTGTTGTGGCTCGTTCAACGATCACTACGACTATGACGAGGAAGAGTATAGTTGCGGAGATTTTGAAACCGTAACAGAAAGTGAGTTGCTTGATATAATCAACAATTTTGAGGAAACAGAAGATGAGTATATAGAATATAAATAATATATATTCGTTAAAACAAAAAATAAATTAAGTACTCTAAAAGGGTACTATTTTATATGCAAAAAAAATAAAAAGGAGATTTAAAAACTATGGGAAATTTAGAATTAGAAAAAAAGAAAAATGAAATTATAAACGCAGCAATGGAACTGCTTTGTAACATTACTTATGAGTATGATGTGGCAATGGATTGCTACAACGAGTTCCCAATTGGAGTGGGATTTATTCCTAAAAATGTAGATGTGGATATTCCGTTGGATGTCTTTAAACGATATTCTACAGAAAAAGATATTAAAGGAATTCAAAAGGTGAAGCTTGAAAAAGGTTTTGAAATTGATAAACGTGAAGAGTATTACGATATGCTTGGGGAGATTCAAGTCATTACATCGTGGGTACAAGAACTCACGAAAATAGAGACGGAAAAAGAAATTGAAAACGCAGCAAAAGAATTATGTAAAATATGCTACGAAATCAAAAACGCGTAGAAAGGAGGTATGAATAATGAAATTCAATTTTGATACAATTTTAGTCCACGGAGGGATATTTCATGCAGACGATGTAATGAGCGTTGCTCTGTGTGAAATTCTTAACCCTTGTATTAAGGTAAAAAGAGAGTTCTGTGTACCAGATAAACTCCCGGAAACTACCTTAGTTGCGGACATAGGAGGTGGAAAATACGATCATCACCAGGTAGACGCAAAAATAAGAGAAGACGGACTCAAAAGAGCTGCCTGTGGGTTGATATTTGAAGACTACGGACACCTTCTTTTTTCAAAGAACGGATATGAAATCTTTGAGAAGAATTATATAATTCCAATCGAAGATATAGATAATGGAGTAGGTGGAGGAAATCCACTGTCTTCTTTTATATCAAGTTTAAATCCGTTCTGGGATTCTGCTGACCCAGAAACGGAAACAAAAGAAGGTTTTAGGAAAGCAGTAGATTTTTGTAAAGAAATTATTTCCCGAAATATAGCTAGAGACTTAGCTATGGGTAAGGCAAAAACAGAAGTTGAAGAAGCCTTAAAAGGAGTGACCGATAATGGTCTTATAATCCTTAAAAAATACATTCCACCCATTATGTTCGTAGGCACAGAAGCAAAATTTTTGGTAATGCCATCAAACAGAGGTGGCTGGAATATCCTTACTATAAAAGTAGATAAGGATAGCTTCGAGGATGTCATGTCTTTGCCCAAAGAATGGTTAGAAAATAAACCAGAGGGCTGTACTTTTGTACATACTGCACGATTTATTGCAACTTTTAACACAAAAGATGCTGCAATCACAGCAGCAAAAACTGTTTTAAACCAAACACAATAGCACCCAACGCAAACCGCAAAGGGTGCTATTTTTATACCCAAAAAGGAGGACAAACATGAAACACAAAATAATACCCACATTCATTGCACTTGCATTAATTGCAGGTGCTTTTTTAATAGGCAGAAATATGCCTAGCAAGTATGATTATCTGAATTTAAACGAGATAACATCAGTAAGGCGGCAGGATGAAAATAATATAACAATCTACACAGATACAGATTGCTATAATTTCACAATAACAAAATAAAGAAGGGAGAATATTAATATGTCAGACAAAAATAAAACGATTCACAATGCTTATTGTAATTATCAGGTTGAAAAGGCAAGTAAACCCTCACGGATTTACTCTGTAAAAGCAGAAATAAAAAGCAAGAAAGGAATTAAGACAACAGGATTGTCAAAGGCAATGCTGGCAAAACAACTGTCAATGTTAGTGTAAGAAGGGAGAATAAATTATGAGCAGAGATTTATATAATGCTATCCGTAAAGCAAAATCAATTGCAAAAGATTTTAAATATGGAGATAAAACAATTAAAGCATTATCAAATGCAAAATCTGAGAGCGAAATTACACGGATTTTAAAAATAGCAAGATTGACACAGGAGGTATAAAGCAGAATGGAAGCATTTAATTTTCGCATCATTAGAACAGCAAACGGAGCCGAGGTGATAGACAATACTCTATCAACACCGTACAGCTCATTAACACCCCTGCAAATGTTGGACTACATAAATGTAGAGAACAGCCTATATTTTTCAGAAAGACATAAGAAATGGCAGAAGGCAGCCGAACCAACAATCATTGATAAGGTAAAGAATTTTGCAAGGAGGATAATACATGAAAGGATATTATAACGGATTTGTTTATATGGGATTTGTGCCATCAATAGGCAAATATCAGCAGTTTGAAAGTGAAGAAGATTATCTGAATTATTTAATAGAAAGAGGTGAGATATGATGTATATCACTTACGAAGAACCCTTTAAAGGGAAATGCTTCACAGAAAAACAGATGCATGAGGTCTACAGAGACTTAGTAGACAAGGCAGAATATCCCGATTTTGAGTGTTGGAAGGCAGATATGCTCAAGTCAGGTGTATTTGAGAAGTTTAGCGACTAAACGGCAAGCGAAAGCAAGCCGTTATTTTTATGCAAAAAATTATTAAGGAGGACACAATTATGTGTAAAAGAGTTTATTTAAAGGCAAAGGAAGCAGAAATGGAAATGCAGGAAGCACGGAATGCGGAAGGATTCACAGGAAAGAATGAGAAACTTCTAATCGCAAATATGGTAAAAGCAGCACGGAATAATTCACGAATTGGAGATAAACTTCTCATGGTGATTGATCCAAAAGAAATCCATATTCCAGATTGGCAGAGACGAATCAAGTTGGAAAGAGCTTATGCAATCGGTAATAATTATAATTCATATAAATGGGATGAACCGAAAGTATTACTTCATAATGGAATTCTTCTTTGTATTGATGGTCAGCATAGAATTTATGGCGCATTCAAGGCAGGCAAAGAAGATGTGGTTGTGGAAGTCATGGAATGCAGTCTTGAAGAAGCGATTGACTTATTTCTTAGTCAGTCAAGTGATCGTGCGAAAATGCAGCCAATGGACATTTACCATGCGGCACTTGCAGCAAAGAAACCAGAATATGTGGCATTGCATGACATTTGTGCAAAACATAATGTGGCAGTAAAGGGAGATGATGAGAAAGAAAATGTGGTTGGTACATTTACATCTATCTCGGACGGAATCAAGTGGTGTAACGGAAATGCCGATTTACTTGATTCTATGCTTGGATTACTTGGTAAACTTGAATGGAACGGATATGCAGACACTTACAACGGAAAAGCATATACAGCAAAAGTTGTTAGGGCATTAAAAACATTATACGCATATTGTGAAGGCAGGACAGATGAAATGGAAACGGCACTGATTAAAAACTGCAAGGGAACTGAATTCTTTGTAGAGAACATCATGGATAAGACACAGGCACAGATTTTTGATTATCTGTCTAAGATTGTCCGTTACGAAATGGAAAGTCCATTCAGAAATAACAAGACTACAAAGAAAGCTGTGAAAGCGAAAGTGATGTAGTAGAGAATAACATATTGTAAACCAAATACATACAACATATAAATACGAAGCTGTGCTATCGGGCTATACGGGCAACACATTATAATAAGGAAAGGATGGATAAATTATGGCATACAGAAAAACAAAACAATTAAGAGAATTTGAGCCGATTTTATTACGGAATGGATTCTATTTTGCACGGTGCAAGGGAAGTCATTTCATTTATATGAATCGGACTTCTCATAAAATTATTACGGTAAATAAGGATCTGAACAAAATGGTTAGAGAACGACTTATAAAGGAGAATAAATTACAGGAGGTGTAAGCATGAAATGGATTGAAATTTTACGGAAAGATAAATATGCTCTTTTGCAAAGCGAAAGTGATACACAGTATGCAGTTGTAAGTGGCTACGATCCAACGCAGCCTGAAGATCAACAGTGGTCAAGTGGAACATATTTTACTTATTGGAATGACACAAAGCGAAAAGCAGATTGTTTACAAAATGCCTTGGATTACTTTAGAAACAAAACAGAAGATAACTATGTAACCAAAGGTCAGAAGTATCTCGAAATCTACAGAGAAGATTATAGTGAAGGCACATTTAACGAAATTGTTACATCGCTTGGAGTTGATAATGACAGAGTTGGAGATGCACTTGGTTGTTACTGTATTGTAGATGAAGAGAGTTTAAGAAAGTGAGGACAAATAAATGAAGGTAAATGGATATAATATCACAGATTTTGTAGTAACAACATACGCAGACATGTTTCACAGAAAGGCAGTTCTTGCTTATACATCAGACGGAGAATGTTATGGAGACGTTACAATCAATATCCCACAGTATTCGCTTGATGAGGAAGAATCATTTTTAAGTGCAGATTGTCCTAATCTGATTGATGCAATGGTTGAGAATGGATATCTGGAAATTACGGATGAGGTAAAGGTAAACTATGGAACTTACAAAGTAGGTAAGTTTACACAAAAGTTTATTGACGAGTTTGAAAAGGCACAGTAAATGGATATTTCATAGCGAAAGGTAAAGGTGATTATATGTTTAAACATTATACGATTGAAGAAGTTGCAATCGAGCTTAGCTATAAAAATTATTATAGTACAGTTGCTTATGGATTTATTAAAGAAGCAGTTGAAAAGGCAAAAAGGGATTTAGAATATACGTTCATTTATGAGAGCGATATAGATGTTATAGATGCTCATATAAGAGAAAATTATATTTAGAAATGCGTGTTTCCTTCGGATTAGAAAGGTAGGTAAGAACATTGATTAGATTATATTTATCAATTACACACACTCAAATACGAGAATTAAAAGAGCATTTATACTATAACGGATATCATGTTGATTGGGAGAGTGATGATGTAATTACAGTAGACGAAGATGAAGTTTCATATGTAAAGACAATTTTACGAGATAGAGGAATTGGATTTGTGGAGTAAAGAAATTCGCATTTACTAAGGAAATGGAGGAAATTGTATGTATTATAGAATGAAGCGAGAATATTTAAAAAATAATTTTTGGAGTAATAATGCAGAAGATGAAAAGTATCTTACAGAATATCTTACAAGAGGTATTTTTCATAAATGGAATGACAAACTGGAAATCTTGACAAGAATATGCGATTACTATTCATATATGTTTAGATTTTATCCTGATGGGCGACTTGTATTGCAGATGATGAATGCAAATACAAAGGATACCGATTCTGAATGGAGAGGCAAAGATGATTGCGGTCATCTTGAATATGAGACTTTAGACCATATGCTTGTCGATTGGTTAGACGAATTAAAGAAAAATGAAGGTTCATATAAATTTGATGAGGAAATCGCATTTATTGAGAGCATGTTTAAGCCAAATAAATGCACAGTAACAATTAAGGTTGAAATGGAATAAAACACAGCAAACTAAGATTTACAAGGAAGAGGTGAAGGCAAATGAATATGACAGAGAAAACATTTGATATTATTGTGAACTCATTAATTAATAATAAAATCGAAGCTGAAAAATATAATGAAAAAGGAATCAATGACATTTTTATTAAAGATGTCGATTCTGCATTAACAGAGCTAAAAGAACTAAAAGAGAACGATAATTTATAATGTAAATCAAAGGCAGTTAGGAGAATAAATACCTGACTGTCTATTTTATTACAAGGAGGAAACGATTATGTATGATTTCACAAAAAATGAAATGGAAATGATTAAAGACAATTTGATGTCATTTATTGCAAACTTTGGCAAACCACGGATTAAGCGTGGTGATGACGGAGAAAGTTTCTATGTATTCACTGATGATTCAGCCTCATGGAGGCAGTATTGTTACAACATTGATTATCTGAATGGATGGTTATATGGCTGTGTACAAGCAGCTTGTGGAAATCCAAAGCGAGATGAAGAAATGAGAGAAATGTGTGACAGTGCAAGTTTTAGAGAAAAATATGCAATTTTGTATGGAGAAAGAGAAACGAAAAATATCAGTGGACATAAATGCTATGTGTTTACATATTCAGAAGATGATGAATATCAGGATGCAAACGGAGCTTTATATGACACAGTGACAAGAAGTTGGAGAGATTAGAAAGGCAGGTTGATTAGTATGTTTGAAAAATATAACGATGCAGAGCAGTTAAGTTGTAAAAATGTATTAGATAGTAGATATATCTCAAAAACAAGTGGCTGGAAAGATATAAATGATGACGATGTGCGTTATGAGTTATTCAAGTTATTCAGAGAATATGTGGCAGATACAGCAAGAGGAAAACGCAAACAGCGAATACTTAATGCAAGTATGGATGAAGTCGAATCTTGTGGAATACTAAACAGATTATATTACAGTTTTGAAAGAAAAAGAGTTGAATATTGTTGCGGTCAAGAATGGCATTCGGAAATGGCAGTATTAAGAGATTGTTTTGACAGGAGGTAAATAATTATGCTGAAAATTGAAATTAAAACAGGTGGTGCGGCTTATAGTGAAGATGATGTACTTACAACTGAAGGTAGATATGAGTTACAGAGAAATCTTATGGATATTTGCAGAAAAATTACAAATGGATATGACGAAGGTTACATAATGGATATCAACGGAAATAAGGTTGGTGACTGGTCAGTAAATTAGGAGTGTGATTATATGGCAAAACAAATATATTATCTGCATAGTTGCAATGAATGGAAAGAATATTCCAGCATGAGACTTTTATTCATTGGCACATCTCAACAGAAGTTAAAGATGAAAATCTCGAAAGAGATTGAAGAAGGCAATATGGAATATAAACCTGTTACTACAAGATATGACTATGTTGATGGAAAATTTAAGTTAGTTGACAAAGAAAATACTCCAAAAGAACAGGCAAAACTATTCAGGCAGGATTGGGAAACAGAAACAAGGAATATTATTAAGTCTGAATTAAAATATGGAGATTTTGATTATACATATAATAATGAAGAAATGTAGTCAAAGGAAATTGTAATTTACAGTGAAATTTTAGAAAAGGTAAAAGGTGATAAGTATGAAAAAAATTATTAATGGAAAAATGTATAATACAGAAACAGCAAAAGAGGTCGTAACATGGAGTAATTCATATAATTTTGGTGATTTTAATTATTGTGAAGAAACACTTTACAAAAAGAAAACAGGTGAATATTTTCTATACGGAATGGGTGGAGCGTTGAGTAAATACGCAAGATCGTGTGGAAGCAATGAAAGTAGTGGCGGTAGTGAGTTTATTCCATTAAGTGAAAATGAAGCAAAAGACTGGATGGAACGTTATGCAGATGCAGAAGATTATATTGCAGAATTTGGTGAAGTAGAAGAGTAATACAGGGAATAAATAAAGGCAGATGCAAATAATTGTGTCTGCCTTTTGTAATGGAAGGAGTGAATGAAATGGAATATAACGAGCAGAACTGGAAAGAGTTATTAGAAGCATTACATTTTACAGAATGTAGAAATGAAGCCTTTGGCGGAATGATGATCTGTGATGATAACGGGATTCCAGTATGGGATTATGATAATGATGAACGTAAAAAGAATTTGTTTATGTTTCTCAGCGGTGCTTTATATATGAAACAGCATTTAGGATTTTATTAGGAGGTAAGTAAAATGATTGAGTTAAAAGATTTATTAGAAGAAAATGAAATACTTGTGACATTTCATCTTTGTAATGAATATTGGTCACGGAATGCAATCACAGTAAAAGGAAGTGATGATATTTCTGGGGCATTAGAAATGACATTACATAGAATACTTGAAGCTGGTGGAACAGAAAATGATGTAAAGCGAATTATGGGTGCTGAAATTCCAACAGAAGATGAGTTGAAAGAACTTGAAGAGTTTGATGAATTTAGCTGGATAGACTTAGGTTATGTATTACCTGGTTTGATTGATTTATGGGAAGAAAGCGAGGTTGATTGATATGACAATGGAAATATTAAAAACCAGAATAGATGAAATATTAAAGAAAATGTGTGGTGTAAATGAAGATGGTGGCATTGAAATTTATACTGACTATAGAGAAAGAGAACTTTCTGATAGTTTTTTAAAAGAGATATTTGAGCATGATAATCCAAGGGAGGCATTTAATGATGAATTAGCTGGTTGGGCTATGGATTATGCGATGGAGTACGGAGAAGATGAACTTGAAAAGGATATTCGTAAAGAACTGACAGATGAAGAAGAAGAGTATTTTACAGATAATTTTGATGAGATATGGGAATATGTAAAAGAAAATACATATTTTTATTACAACGCAGAGGATTTTAATAATGAAGTAAAAGTAAATATTATGGTGGATTGTGGTAATTGGAATTACGATTGTGTTTGTGATAACGTGCTGAATTGGTATGGAAATTCAGGAGATGGAAGCATTGATAAAGAGTCATCTATGCTATGGTTAGCAAAAACACAAGGTAAAGCAACCGTATTAAGAAAAGCTTGTAAACAAGTACATAGGAATGACGGATATTATGTAGATAGAGATAAGAATAAAGACAAATTTATTGAAAGCTGCATACAGGAATTTGAAAATCTCCCATCACATATGGCAACTGTAACATTTCTTGTAAAAATGTCGTTATTTGATTTATTTGACTTAATCGAATTACAGAACAAAGAGTATGACGAAAAGGGAAAATATGATCCACGAAAGAATGAAAATTCAAAATCTTACATGGTTCTTGGAAAGGAAACTATGTGCGGATTATATGATCCTTGGTCTGGCGGTGGTTCTGTATTAGAAATAGAGTTGGATAAAGATGTAAAACTACCTATTAAATACGCAGTCTTTTGTGTCGAGGGATGTAAAATGCATGGATATGACATTGATGAAGTTTATGGATTGATTGGTAGCTGTTGGAAAGAAACAATAAAGGAAATAAAAGAGGTTGCTTAAACCAAAGGAAAGAACTGTTTACAAAGAAAGTGAGGAAAAATTATGAGTATTTTAGCTGATGGTATTTTTATGAATCCAAGATATGATCAATATGAAGATTATGGTGAAACACAAAGCTATTATGATTTAAGAACGGGTATTATCTATGTGGTAATGGAAGAATATGGAATGAGTGGTAACAATATTATTCAGGAAATCACACCAGATTCCGCTGAATATAAGGCAAATTATGCAAGATACAAGAAAGCGAAAGGCATTAAGGAAAAATATAGAGTAACTTATACTGCACAAGTCGATCAAACGATTGAAGCAACTTCTTTAGAAGAGGCAAAGAAAATGGCGAAGAATGGAACTGGTGAATATGAAAATCAAGCTTTTGAAAGTATTTATTTATCAGAAGTCGCTTTTATAACAGATAAAGACGGAAACGAAGTATAAAGGAGAGTGATTGATGTGATAACAAGAGAAAGATTTGCAGAGACAGGTTGGAAAATGACATGTGAACAGTATCAGAAATGTGATTGTACAGAATGTGATAAGGAAGATTGTATTCACAGAAACGCTTATAGAAGAGTACCTGAAATTGATGGTGGTCTTGGTTTGTGTCCTAATCTGAAGGGAGAGTGATTAAAATGTATAAGCTGCGAATATATAAGTTGTCTGGTGTAGATAAAGGAAACTTAGATCATGAGGAATTGTTCGATACTAAAAATCAGATGGACAAAAGATATGATGAATTGTTTCAAAGAGATTTGTATGGCTTAAATCCGACTGCATGGGAACAGATTGACAATGAATGGAAACGATTGGAGGGATATTAAAATGAGAGTAAAAACATATCAAAATAAACGAAACAAGCGGAAATATATCGAAGTTCATAATGACGGACATTATCATAATTCTGTTCGTCAGTATATAGAACATGACCAGAAAGTTGCTGGTCGTAAGGTTGGAGTTGTTAGAAATTACACTGGCGATGGAAAACTTCATCGGTGGAGAAAAGGCAACTTGAATGAGTTATTGGAAGATTACAAAGAGGTATAGAATTTTAGGAATTGCAGAAGAGATTGGAGTGATGGAAATGAAAATAAAGTGTCCTAATTGCGGAAAAGAATTTGATTTGTATAGATTAAAACATGATGAAAATAACCTCGAAGGATTTTATACATATCATTCTAAATGTCGAGCTAGTTTTGACATTGATTTTGATATGAACAAGACATTTATAACAGATATTCCTAAAATGGCAGATTTTAAAATCCTTACAAAAGAAGAATTTTTGGAAAGTTACAGTTATTTAACAGAGGACGAATATAATGCAACCGCATTATATATGAACTGGTTAAACGCAGATGACGAAGAACCTTAGAACATAAGAAATAGCAATTTCATTTTAAGATTGGAGGAACAGAATATGTTAGATTATACAAAAATTACATTTAATGAGTTAGATGACACAGACAAGCCATTACAGGCATTTTACAATTATGATTTAAAAGAAAGCGAAATTGATATCTTTTTGGAAGAGTACGCAACAGTTGAAGAAGTTCCAGAAGGTGTATCTATCCAGAAAGTAGAATTATGCTTAACAATTTACGCACAGCATGATTTCAAATTAGAAGCTTGTTGTACAGATACAAATAACGAACAGTATTGGGTTGAAATTAATAAACAGTTTACAAATGCAGATGAATTTATTCAGATGATTCCTGATTATGGAAAGATAAAATTATAAAGAGGTGATGATTATGCTAGATATTACAAACTTATATGCTTACAGGATTGAAGAATTGGCTGTTGGGATTGTAAAAGCAGATTCATATGAAGATGCAAGAGAAAAGGTCAAGATGGCTTATTTAAAACACAACGATTGTTTTGATTCTGAAAGAGATTTTATTGAGATAAAGGAAATTGCAGAAGATGATTCGTGGTTCAACGATAATCCTGATGTAGTTGAAGTCGATGAATTAATATAGAAGTGGAGTGATTTATTATGGCAAAAACATTAAGAGATTTTTGGAATAAGGCAGATGGAGTTTATGATTTTGTAGATAAGAATGGAGTTTCTATTGATGATATGAATTATCCTTTAGAAACAGAAGTGTTAAATGAACGGTTGATTGAAGGTGAACAGTATGAGATTACATTAAATGTAGAGGTAAAGGAGTGATGAAGTATGCAGATTGTAAAAGAAAGTATTATCAAGAAACATTCATATGAAAATGGAGAGCATACCTCTTATACAGAAAAAATAGAACAATACCATTATGACTCAAAAGAGGAACGAAGTGAACATGCAAAACAAATGACTGAAAAGGGATTTAAAGATAGCGGTCAGGTTAAAGAAAATGTTGGTACGATTATGAATCCAAAGTTGGTCTGGTTTGGAAGTTACTATAAATATGAAAGAAATTAGCCAAGTAAACAAGAGTTTCTTTGGAAGAATGGAGGATTTTATGACACGATTAGAAATTATTAAGTGTGAAAAATTAGCGGAAGAAGCAATACAGAATGCAAATAATTCTAAAAAAGAATTTGAAGAAGCTGCACGATGTTATGATACAACAGAACGACATATTTTGGAAACAAAGGCATGGAATCACAGAGGATACGCAGAGGGTATTATCCAGACTCTTAATGTGATTGGATTTAAAAATGAAATTATGGAAAAGTTAAATAAATTACTTTGAATAAGAAATTACTGTGAAGATTGGAGGAACAAATATGTGCATGTATTGTGAAAGAAGAACAGACGTAAAATTTGGATGGGAACAACCGAAACTTCCATACCATAGTAATAATCTAACCGAAGGCAGACTGAATGGAAATGTATTGGAAAATGATAAATGGGATGGTGTTATTCATGATTATCAAACAGCTACACCAGAATTAATTCTCACTTGTCCTGGTTATTTTAACGGAGAGGGTGTTGGTTCTATTTATATCCCAATAAAATATTGTCCTGAATGTGGAAGAAAATTGGGAAAATAAAATTATATGAAAAGGAGTGATAATTATGCACATAACACATGAAATGAATATGCATAACTGCCAATTATGTAGAAAAGAATGGCTTAGAAGATGTTTCGGAAAGAAATACGGAAAAGATGTATCTGTTGATAATGAACCATGTAAGTGTTACGAATTTGGCGGTTCAGAAGAGAGACTAAAAGAAATTGAGAATAATATGAAATGAGGATTTAATAAGAAGAACGGAGGAAATTTACATGAAAACAATTACAGAAAAAATGATTATTGTAGATTTATTATGCGAATACGCAAAGGAAAGTAATTGGAACGCAGACGGTTCTCCATCAAATGACGACAGTTATTATAAAGTAGTACAAATCAAAACCAATCGTACAATATCAGAAATAAGAAAAGATATTGAAAAAGATGGGTGGTGTGAAGAAATGGCTAATAGTCCTGATGTGCTTGATTTGTTTAATATGTCAGACTACGTGGAAGACACCCTGGAAGCGAAGATGGTACTGTCGGAAATTGGGCATAAAGTAGTATAAGCAATTTAGATTGGAGGAAAATGTTATGGCGGTATATCAATTAAATAGACCAAGTATTGATACAATTATTGATTATTGTAACGACCTTGCTGCAAATGAAAAATTAGAAGTGTTTGAGTTTGGCAAGAATAATGATTTGGTTCTTCATATTTACAAAGACGAGGAATACGATGCGTCAAAAGACAAAGATTATTCTAATTTAGTCAACATTAGCACTGCAAAAGATGGAAAATGGGTAGACGACACAGGAGATATTTATGTAACAGATGGTTCTTTGTGTAGGGAATTAGAAAGAATCAACAGTTATGAAAAATTTTCCACATTATAACAAAATGAAACGATGATTTACTGGGATTATGAAAGGAGGAACAGCTATGGATTCAAGGTTCTTTGAGAGAAAATGCTTTGCAACAACATCTGATTGTTTATTGGAATTTATGAAGGAACAAAAAGATGATTCAAGCCTTATATTTAATATGGAAGAAGATACAAAAGAAGTATTCTTATATAGTCCAGCGTTTGATGTTGAATATAATGAGGATGATATTATGGATTGTGTTGGCAGAGAATTGGGTGTTGAAATAAATAATCTGTTCGTAGATGGCGACAAATATTGTGCAGCAATTTATTTTACTGTAAGAAAATTAGAACAATGAATCGGAAGATTGGAGGTTGATTACATGAACGAAACACAAGAAAAGATATATGGCTTATTGGAAAGTTATTTAGAATACTGTAAGACAAACGGATATACAGAGTTTGAGGTATGGTGTGAAGATAATATTGATACCGTTGATGAAGATTCATTGGTACAAGATATTTATCAGGAAGTGAATCATATAGCTGACAAATTGTTTGAATAGGAAGTGAGGGAATAATATGGTAAGAAAAATTAACAATAGATTGTATAAAGTTAATACATATGCTTCTGCACACATTATTGAAGTAGATGATAATTATGATGAAGAAGTGCAGAAACTAAGAAAAGAAATCCAACTTGACAGTATGGGATACAAATTGAACTTACTTGTATATCTCGCCACATTAACGGTACAAGGATATGCAATTTTAAGCGTAACAGAATTTAATATTGATGGAAGAAAGCCTAGAGTTGCTTATGCAAGTAATAAAGATTTCAAGAAAATTGTTAAGTATTATTTTGGAAAGAAAGCATAGGAAACGGAAATTTACTTGGAGAATATGTAAGAGGTTGGAATATTCAATTTCTTATTTTTTATGGAAAGGAATGATAATTACTATGTTTGATTACAAAGAATTTAAAAAGGAAATGTCTAAAAGAGGACATGAAGTACATAAGAATGGAAAGTATCTTACAATTATCCCTAATAATAATTACGAGGGATACGGTAAAGGATTTTTGTTTGCAACGGATATCGTTGAAGGTTTTGAGGATGCATTAAAGTTGCTAAATATGAATCATTTTAATACTTGGATATATAGTGCAAAATTTAAGATTGTATGATAGAATTAGAATAGTAACAATAAGACGTGAATAGTTAAATAGGAGGATTTAATTTATGGGTACAGTTATAAGTATAATATTTTTAGTATTAATGTTTGCATTTTGGAGAAGTGGTAAGGAAGAAGAGGCAAGAAAAAGAAGAGATATGTATAACAATCTCAATAAAAAGTCTGTAGATGAAATGGAAAAATGGAGAAGATAGAAAGGCGGTCGATTAATATGTTTGGAGGATTGTTAGCATTCTTAGGAATTTATGCAGGAAGTGCTGCAAAGGCAGCTAAAGATAACTATGATATGAAGAAAATTACTCGTACAGTTGATGAAAAAGGAAATGTTCATTATGCAGATAGATTGTGTAACGAATATATCAATGGTGAGCGAGTAAAGAGAGTTGAAACTACTGACAGAAACGGAGTTAAGTTATATTCAACTGTTGGTATGAATAGCAGTAAAGTGTATGACACTTCTTATGGAAGGGGTACACAACAGTTATTAGAGTATAGTGAACGTGACAAACAAGATAACATTAAGCGTGGATATAATGTATACGAACAATACAATCCTTATTTCGGAACATTTGTTACAACTGAGATTAGTTCAGGAAGAACAATTACTTGTCTGTTTAGTGGGAAAAATAGTAAGACTGGTAAAGAGTTCTATAGAGTGTGGTATTTCCGTCCAGAATGTCAAGGAAAACTTGATTACAATACGACTGTTGAGGGTGATATGGGAATTGAAATTACAAAGGAAGAATTTAATAAATTAAAATTCGGATGTCTAAAATGTAGTTCAATGCCAAGCGATAATAATGTAACTAAAAAGTTGTGGGGCGATGACTAATGAACGATGTAAAAGGAGTGATTAAGAATGAAGGCAAAAATAATTACGGACACAATATATATTTATACTTATTTGAGAGATGGGTATAACTTAAAAGATAAATTAAAAGAGTTCAATCAAAAACATGATGAAAATATGATAGGGAAAATTTGTGTAGGCGGAAATGGTTTCGCGCGTTTTTCATTAGAACTTAATGGTATAGAATTGTTAAAACAATTTTGTACCGACAACAATGTAGAACTTATTGAAGCACCGATATTGAGCGTTGACATTATTAGACCAGCGCAATATCGTAATCTTTTATCTTATTATAAATAAATGGATGAGTTGTGTATAATAACTATTATGTCAAATAAAAATAAGCTGTCTGTAACAACAGACAGCTTATTGGGACTTACCCACTAAGTCCGCAGACATAACGCTTCAACTTGAAACTATATAGTTTCCCTGAAACTCAAATAAATAATAATAAATTATTAGGCAAAAGTCAAGAAAAAATTAAAATGATTGTAGAATTCAAAAAAATACTAGAGGGATTTGGTAGTTTAATATAATCGAAAGAAAGTGAAGTGAGTATAATGATAAAAGAAAAAATTGTAGTGGAATACTACAAAAATAAGAAAACTAAGGAAATCACCTTGGATTACGATGATTATACTGAGGAATATTATATTTTTAAACAAGAATATAATGTATTTAAAAATAATGGAAAAGTATCAAAGACAGATATGAGCGAATACGATTGTGTCAATAAAGAAGCTGAGAAGCTTTTAGCTGAACGTCTTCGTCTAAAGTCTGAAACAAAAGAAGATGAAAAAAGAGCAATTGAACTAGCAAAGATAGTTAGAAGGGCTTATGAAGATATGAAAAATAAAGACCCTGAATCAGTCTGCTCAATTGATTGGAACTATATTCAAAAAGAGCAAGAATTTGATGATTCATTAACACCCGGATGGGTAACAGTAAAAATAAAAAGTTCATGCTCAAAATGGTATCAGAGTTATGCGGGGTTTGGTCACTCTCCATCATTTTATCATTATCAAGTTCCAATTTGCGTTGAAAAGGAGGCAAAGGAATTACAAAAAATAAGGGAAAAACACCAAGATGATGATACATTTAATTTTGAAATATGTGACTATCCTAAAAGAGTTATCAGAGAAGCCGACCATGATTGTTAAGGGGAATATATATTTATGAAGACAAAATTTGCAATAAAAATATTAAATATAAAGGATGATTATAGAAATAGAAAGGATGATGAAAAATATTATTACGAAATCTACCAAGAAAATAAACAAAAATATGTTTCGTTATTTAATATTAAAAAAGCAAAAAAGTTTCAAAATGCAAAAAATGCAAAAATACACTTAAAAAAACTTGTAGATGAATGCGCAAACATCAACAAGGCTTCTGGATTTAAAATAGTAGAAGTTGATGAACAATACAATATTATTTCAGAAGAGAACATTAGTGTACAGAAATTATCCGAGGAACTTGTTGCAAAAAATCCACAATATAAGGGAATTGAATATTACATCAACAAGCTATCAAAAGTAATGACTAGACTCAAAGTGGATAATTATGAGTATAATTGGGATAAAGATTCCGCTTATATAAAATTTACTTATAAAGGAGAGTTTTACAAATTTGACCACAAAGCAACGGAAGAAAATAAATTAACATATGGTACAGATTGTTTAGCTCAACTTGTATTAACCTTAGAAGATTTGGCACGAATGTCAGAACGAAATATATATGATTTTTCAGTATGGATATCAGGGATGAAATATTTACCTGAGAAAAAATTGCTGCCACAATGTTTTCAAAATCTTGGTTTTAAATATGATTATCCATCAAAAGAAGAATTAGATAGGGCATATAAAGAGTTATTAAAAATAGTTCATCCTGACAATGGTGGAAGTAGTGAAAGCTTCATTAGTTTGAAAAAATCATATGAAGAATGCTTGAAACAGATATAGTGATAAGTAAATAATAGTTTCATTGGAAAATTCAATCAATATATTGTGATTGGATAATGTATAAAACACAATATATAGTATGCAGATAAACGCAAACCGCTAGTAGTAAAATACTGGCGGTTGTTTTTTGTTGAAAAACACAATTCATATATTGACTTTAACAACATTATATGTTAAGATAACAATATCAAAGGAGGTATCAAATATGAAGAAGGCATTTAATACTTCCATTGATGAAGAAATACTTGAACAGTTTAGAGAAAAATGTAAAGAGCAAAAAATCCCAATCAATGTTGTATTGGAAAGATTTATGCAAGGCTATATTGACGAAGACTTTAAACTGGAAATGAAGTATTTTCATAATGGAAAATAAAAAGAGCAGGTTCTCCACCGTCCAAAGCGAAAACCTACTCTTAACACAACTTGAACCTAAGTCCTAGTCATTACATATTATATCGTATTTTCTGGACTTATTCAAGTCACATTTTCCAAACAAGAATTGCGTACATTGAAAATTAAATAGCAGATTGGCTATCTGTAAAAGCTGTCGTGATGGAGTTGGAATACTCTCGATAGTCTGCGAGCAAATAGAGAATAAAACTATAGAAGGCTATCAACAAATTTATATAAGAAAGGAAGATATAATATGAATAAGATTCAGGAATTTTTTAGTGAGCAGTTTGGAACTGTTCGTACAGTAAATGTAAATGGACAGGTTTATTTTGTCGGAATTGATATTGCAAAAGCATTGGGATATTCGAATGCAGCTAAAGCGGTATCAACACATTGTAAGAGGGCTTTTAAAACAGAAATTGATGTGAGTTCCCAAAATGGGAAGGCACATAAAGCGAGAAATTCACAGGAGATGTTGGTGATTTCAAAGTCAGATATTTACAGATTGATTGTAAAGTCAAAACTTGAATCAGCAGATCAGTTTGAATCGTGGATATTTGATGAAATCTTACCGAGAATCGAATCAACTGGTGCTTACATTGAAGAAGGTAGAGAAGAGGAAATGGTTCAGAAATATTTTCCATCATTCTCAAAAGAAGCTCAGACAATAATGGTCAATGATTTGATTAAGCAGAATAGAGAACTTAAAGCGTTCTATGATGACCTGATGAACACCGAAGGACTTATGAGTATTAATACAATGGCAAAGGAGCTTGGTATTGGAGAATACAAGCTGTTTGCTTTTCTTAGAAATAAGAAAGTATTCTTCTATGACAAAGATATGGTGAATGTACCTTATGAGAGATTCAGAAAAGAAGGCAAATTTGCTGTAAAAGAAACACCTTGTCATGATGGAAATATCAGATCTGTTACATATGCAACTAAGAAGGGATTGGATTATGTAAGAAAACTTCTTAGAAAGAATGGTTACTATCCTGCGACTGAATAAATAATAATCTGAGTGCTGATATGAAGCATTCGACTTGTTCTATACTTCTCAAGTCAAAAGAAGTAGTGTATAATAATAATAATAAAGAAAGCGAGTGATGAATATGAAATATGGAGACATTGTTGTATATAAAAATCAGATTGGAACAGTAGTAAAAAGCGAAAATGATTTTAAGTTCCATCCGTGTAATTATGGAAGGTGTTATTTTAGCGAGTTAAATACAATTACTGACAGTGATGTAAGAGAAGCAACACACGATGAAAAATTGGAACTGATAGAAAAAGAATTTACATGGGGTAATGTGATTAAGATTCATTGCATTGGAGAATATCAGATTGTAGAGTATATTGATAAAAGAGATAAGAAAACATTTTATCACGGATACATTAACTACAACGACATAAACCATTCGTACTTATCTATTGATTCTGCATTGATTGGATGTATTGGATACAAACATGAGGGTGGAAATGGTAAAGCTGCAATGTATTTTGAGAAAATGATTGGTTTGGAATAGGCACAGGAAACCAAGTTTTCTTGTGAAAAGGAGTAATTAAAATGAAATATACAATATTAATGAGTTGTGGTCATGAAGATGTTGTAGATCTTGTCGGAAAAAATTCTGATAGGGAACGAAAAATAGAATATTTTAAGTCATATGGCTTATGTAAAGAATGTTATAAAAAACAAATGGAAGAGAAAGTAAAAAACACTCCATTTACTTTTAATGTTACTGTTTTACCATACATCAATAACGAAAATGGGAATATTTTATTATATGTATGGTTTGATGGGAATACAAAACCTTATAAAGATGATATAAAATCATTGGGCGGATATCAATGGAGCGAAAGAGAATCGGCAGAAGACTATTTCTCAATAAAAAAATCACCTTTATGTTGGAATAAAATTATAGAATTTGATGAATTACAAAATGAAATAGAAAAAGCAAAATCTATAGGAGCAGAAAATATCTCTTCAGAAGAAGGATTATTTTCAATGGTAAATTATCAAATTGCAGTAGATAAGCATAAAGAATGGATAGAGAAACGTTCCAAAATAGCCGAAATAATAAAACCATCTGCGCCAGAAATATTAAAAGGTCATAAATGGAATCAAAAAATATATGGGAAAGCAGGTAATTATTCAATATACCCTGATGGTGAAAAAGTCATAATTACAGATGAACAAGCTTTAGAAATTGAAGAATATTTGAAGCTAAAAGAAGAATATAAAAAGAAAGTAGAGGAAATAAAAAATGCGTAGATCACATGATGGAATTAGTGGAGTAAAGAAAGACAATTATACTGGACTTCCAGAAGAACTTGACGAGTTTAATTATTACTATAAAGATGGCGAGACTGGTCATGTAATAATGGCAGTTCCCGAATGTTTATTAAATGAAGCCGAGGAAAATGGAGATTTGGATATGTATGAATGCCCATTCCCTGTAAAGTATGTTATGGAGAGGGGTTATAGAATTTATAAAAATCATGTTATTTGTGATGCAAAATACGATATGACTTTTGGATTGATGATCGAAGAAAAATACTTTGAAATCTAAGTTTACTATCGAATTAAGGAGAAAAATATGTCGAAGAAAATTATATATACAGATGAATTTGGAAACAAAATAGATATTAATTCAATCGAGGGCATTCATGTTATACTTAACGATATTTTTACGACATGCGATAATGAGAACAGTTGTTTATGCGTTAAAGAAAATATCAAAGCAAGCGTAGAAAAATGTTGTGAAACTAGAAAACTAGAAATTAAAACTGGCAAACCTCAAGATAAAAGTAGCATTTGGTAAGTAAATTTAACATTCTTCTACATTTTGAAATGAGGTGATATATTGATTGCAATTGCATATTTCGATCAAAACAGGAATGGTTTTACAAATAAAGAACCTTGGGTTGATGAATGTGACTGTAATTATGAAGAAAGAGTGCAGGAGTTGATTAGTGCAGGATATAAAAATGTAACTCCGTTCCACATTGATGATGATTTGGAATCTTACACATGGGAATATATAAATAAACATAAGATAGTGAGTAATTAGAAATTCGACTTTCATTTGGGTTCGGAGGTGATAACATGATAGAAATGCTAGAACATAGACTTGCTACTAAAAGGCAAAACCTAGAAAATGAACAAAAATATTTTGAGATTGATATGAAAAATATAGATAGCCCAACATATGAAGATAATGCAATTAATGCTTTATTGAGTATGAAAAAGCTTAAAACGGAAATAGCTGAATTAGAAATCATACTACAGATAGAACAGAATACCATAAAAGAGGTGAAGTAAGATGTTGAGAAGAAACTTATTTATAGGTATTCCAAATGATAGATTGAAGGAATGCTATGAAAGTTATAAGCGTGTAATCTGTAAAAGGGGAGAAGAAAAGGAATTATTTTCTGAACTTGTAATAGAATATAAGTCTTTTATAGAAAGCAATCATCCTAAAGCAGCGGAAGCAATTTGTGAAAGGGATATGTTTAATGAGATTGCAAGAAGATATTTTAAGATAGCTGATGTTATTAAGGACAAAGATTTTTGTGAGATATTTGGAATTGATATTTGGAATTGAGGTGAAAGACAATTAGTAAATTAATACAGAAATTAAATTGGGATATGCCATTTATAAAAAATCAGTGTATGTTTGTATATGCTGAAGCTGATTTAGATTCTAATCAAAAAATGCAAGAACCACTACAAAAACTGTATCAGTATGAAAATCAACCAGACATGAGAGAAAAGATAAGAGAATATATTAGTGAGCTTGATACAGAAATTAATAAGTGTGAAAATGAATTGCAAAAATATTATAAGAGTAATGGAGATATAGGTGTTATAAGTATACAAAATAGAATTCAAGTTTTAATCGAAGTAAAGAATGATTTACTTGATAGATTGGAAGAGGTGATATAAATGAGTGAACAAGAAAGGAAAATTTTAGAATATTTAGAGCAAAGTTACAGTGGTGCAAAAATGATGAATGATGAATCTTGTCAGGTTAGATTAGCAAGAGCAATAGCTGCATTTAATTCAGATCCAGAGGTTTCAGCATTCGCTTTGTTTACGAATGAATTTATAACAAAGTATTGTACGGAATGAGGTGATATAGATGTCAAAAACAATGGATAAGCCAAATAAAGTAAAAGCAAAACTCATTGTTGAGGTCGAAGCAGAATTTTATGATGATGAATCATCAGAAGAAACATTAAGATATTGTGTTGAACAGGATTTAGAAGATGCAGGATTAAATGTTATTGATGTGTCTGTGATGAAATGAGGTGATATAAATGAGTCGAATTAATAAAACGCAAAATAACTTAGATACTGTGTGGAATAATTTAGATTTAGCTTATGAATATATGGAAAGATCCATTGAAGATTTATCACAAATGACTGGATTATCTGATGAATTAGAGAGAATGGTTGAGCAGTATGATTTGTCGGAAATCAGTATAATGAAGCAGGAAGTTGAAGAATTGATGTTTAACACTGATGGAACGCAAAGAACTACTAAAATAGAGGATTATAGAAGTGGTAAAATTCCACTGTAAATGATTTTTTTAGAAAAAGAAAGAGAAAAATGATGGATGGAATTCAAGGAAGTTACGCTATAGCATACGCAGATAAAGATGGCACAAGTTTTTCTGAAAATGAGCCGTGGATCTTAGCTGAATTTGGAGATGATATTAAAAAATGTAAAATAAGAGTAACAGAATTAATCAAAATGGAGTATAAGAAAGTAATTCCATTTCAATTTGGACAAAGACTATTGGAATCATATTCCTGGGATTATGTCAAAAGACACAAAATTTAATATTAAACTAGCAGCATAAAAAGCCGAATTAATGGAGAATACAAATGGAATCAATTATAAATGAATTGGCAAGAAAAGATAACTTTACAAATGACAAGCAGTATAATTCAGGTTTAAGGCTAATAAGAGAAATGGGGTATCGCCATGTTAGTGGAGAACCTGATGTTAAGTATTATTGTATGTGTAATGGGTACTAAGAATTTGTTGGAAGGTTGGAAGAGGTGATATAGATGGAAGAAATAAATGCGGCATTGATCTCCATACAACAATTTAAAATCGCATATAGTAATGAAAATGGAGTTATAACTGTTGGTGATATTAAAGATTTAATGGCTAATATAGATACTATAGAAGAATGTGTAAGAAAGCAAAAGAGAATCCCAACAACTAACGAAAGAGAATTTGGTTTATTTGGAAAATCAAAAATTGTACATCGGTGTAGTATTTGTGGTAGTAATGTATATTCTACAAATGTATATTGTCCTCAATGTGGGCAGAAATTTTGTATGTGAAGTATTAGATTTAATTGAAGAATTGATGAAATGAGGTAATGTAGATGGAAAATAAAAAAACATTAAAATATTTAAATGATATGAAGAATAGTAAAATGCCACCATTTGATAGTCAATATGAATTTTTCTTTGCTACACTGGAAGATTATTATATTGCAAAATCAAATGGTGCAAAGATAATAAAAGAGGAGCTTATGGAATGGGATTCTGAAGCACAAAAAGAAATTGTTAATATATTGGCTGATATTATAGAATCTGATGAATTGATTGGTTTTGATAGAAATGATATTTTATCGTTAGCTGATTAAATGACGATTTCTTGGTAAATAGAATGGAGATGATTAAATGGCGAGAAAGAAAGCAAATAAAGAATTAACCATAGAAGAACAGTTGCAACAAGAAAGAGAAAATGGATTAAGTTTTATTAAAGATGAAGTACCACATCTGAATGAGCCAACTTATAGATTTGAAGTAGGAGATAAGGTAAAATATGGTGCATTAAAAGACTGTACAGTAAAAGAAGTGTTGTATGATGGAAAGGTGTATGGTTTACATTGTATTTCTACTAAAACGAGTTATGGAAAAACTTATGAAGAACAGGTATATCGGATTGTCGCATGGGTTGATATTCGACCATTAACAAATGGAAATAGTAATTTTAGCAACAATCAAGAAGTTGTTATTAATTTTAATAATTCAGAAGTTGGTTCTATTATCCACAAGTATTATGCTTTTGGAGTAGATATGAATCCTGAATATCAGAGAGGGTATGTTTGGGAATTAGAAGATAAACAGTTGCTTATAGACAGTATTTTTAACAATATTGATATAGGTAAATTTGCTTTTATTCATTTGGATGATAAGAAATGGACTGAGACGGGTAATGGATATGAAATACTTGATGGTAAGCAGAGATTAAGCACAATTATTGATTTTTACGAGAATAGATTTCCATATAACGGAGTTTATTACAATGACTTATCGGCTAAAGATAAGAATGTTTTCTTAAACCATCATATTGTACAAGGGGAAGTAAGAGAAGCAGATAGAAGGGCAGTATTAAAATATTTCTTAATGCTCAATAGAACTGGAAAGTCAATGGATCAGTCACAGCTTGATAAAGTTGAGAAAATGTTAGAAGAATAACCCAAAGAAAAATTGCTTTCAAGGGAGGTGAATTATAATGATTAGTGCAAAAGAAGCAAGAAAGCAAAGCTTAATACTAAGTAAAACTGAATTATATGAACTTAAAAAGATTAAATTAGAAATAAAAAGATGTATTTTAAATCGAAAATGTTCTACCAAAATTCGAATTGATTCTAATAATGTATTAAGACAACTAGATTTTCTTGGATATAAGATAAATAGTTGTGAAAATAATTATTATGTTATTTCGTGGTAAGTTTTATCTGGTAATTATATTAAATTAAATAAAATGAATATTTATCTTATTACACAATTAACGTGTATAATATAAGATATAAGGAGAATTTGAAGCAGACAATTTATTGGATAAGGTGATCGGAAATGAAAGTTGTGGTAAATATTCCATTGAGAGCAACAAGAGAATACTTAAATGATTTTGATGAACAAACGATACCTAATGTTGGTGATGATTTTGATGAGAAATATTATGTAAAAGATAAAAACGTTAATAAAAATGTTTGTATTTTGGACTTGGGATTTAAAAAATTTCAATAAATCAGATGTTTTAAAAGATTAAAATTAGGGAGGTACTTTATATGAAAGTAGCAGATTTAATTAATAAACTTAATGAGATTGGTTACGATGAAAAATACAGAATTAATATTTAACTGTACAGATAAAACATCAGGAGAATTTTATGATGTTCCATTTGATAAAATTTCTTACGGAGAAGATGTAACAGGCAGCCCATATCATAACGATATAATTAGTATTGAAGTAAATGTAGATGCTGCTAAAGATTATATTCAAGCAAAAGCAGATAGCTATATGAATGATATGGTTGATGAATTAAGGCAAGTATTAAATAAACATAATCCTTGGAAAAATTAAAAATAAATTTAATTGTTGGAGAAGTGGAAATAAACCACTTCTTTTTTTGTTGCAGAAAATGAGGTGAATTATGAATTGAGCAGATATAAAAATGGAAATCCCAAATATGCAAGTAGATTTATATGTATGAGGTGTATGAGTGAAAATATGTTAGCTAGAGGCATTCAAAGGCAGCGACAAAGAGAACGAAAACACGTTAAAGACCTATATTGTTTGAGATGTGGTGAAATCACAAAATGCATTGAGGTTAGATTTTGTGACTCTTATGACGAGATTTTTGAAGTCGCAAAGATTAAAAGAGAGAATTATTACATAGATGATTATGAAAGAGAGGTTGATAATTATGTGTTACAAGATAGAAGTGCAAAATAAAAACGCAGAGAAGCTTAATAAAAAATTAGAAGAGTTAAATGCACCACAATTTTTAAGAGATTACTTAAATGAGTTGGAAAGCAAAAATGGAGCGTTAAATTATCTGGTAGCAATTAAAGATTTTTTACAGTGGTTAATTGAAAATAATATCATTAATAAGAAATTAATTTCTGAAATAGAAGTTTCTGATTTTAGTGATTTGCGACCACAAAATATTAGTTCATATCTTAGATATAAGGAGATGAACGGAATGTCACCAACCACAACGGAAACAAGAAAAAATATCATTAAAAGTTTTATACAGGATATTTATTCATATAGAGATTGTTTATTAAGAGAAGTTTATAGTAAGATAGAAGATTTTTACAAAATGATTAAATATAAAGGAATTCCATCTGGAAATAATTTAACAAAAAAACTTCCAACAGAAAAGCAACTTAATGATATGGAAGAGAAAATAATGTGGAAAAAGGATATCCCAGTAAGGAATAGAAATATTACAATCTTTCGTGTATTAAGAGGAACTGGAATAAGGGAGTCGGAACTTGCGGGTTTGGACTTATCAGATTTACATTTAGATGAAGAAATGCCATACATTACTATTCTCGGTAAAGGTGTGTACAGAGAAATGCAAAATAGAACTGTATATCTTAGCGGATCAGCTTTAAAGGCTTTAAACGAATGGTTAGAATACAGAAATACTTTAGATAATATTGTAGATACGGAGGCAGTTTTTATTAATAAAAATGGCACACGTACAACAGAGAGAAATATCAAACAGATATTTGAGAATTATGGAAATGGTATTACTCCACATATGATGAGACATTATTATGCCAGTATAATGAATCAGAATGGAAATCTTGCATTTGTGCAGCAACAGCTTGGACATAGTAGTGTAAATACAACAGTTAATAATTATGCAAACGGTGCAGTAGGAATGAAGGATGTATTAAACAATATGTGATATGTAAAGGACGATACAGATTAATGAGTATCGTCCTTATTATTTAATTTATAAAATTCATTTGCATAAGCTAATAATCGTTTCATTTGTGTATCATCCGAATCGAGTATTTCAATAGGAGAACAGTCAAGTTCTTTACAAATTGATTCTAAAATATCGAATTTAATAGAAGTTGATTCACCTTTGTATATTTTGTCAATCGTAGGATATGTTACCCCTATTTTTTTTGCCAATTCATAGCGTGTCATATTTTTTTCTTTTAGTTTATTTTGGATAGATAATTTCATAATTATATTCCTCCTATGTATATATAATAACATATATATTCAAAAAAATAAATATAAAAAATATTTGTAATAATGCTTGACAATATATATATTGAAGTATATACTATGAAATATCAAAGGTAGTCCATACATAAAATATTTTTGGAGAGGAGGAAATACATATGGATTTACAAAGATATGATATTGTTTTAGCAAAAATAAAATATGAAGGAACAGGTTCTGTGCAAACAAAAGAACGTCCATATGTTATCGTGTCGAATCCGATAGGAACAAAACACGCTACGATAATTACAGTGATGCCTTTGACAAGTAAAATAAAGAAAATAAATATGCCGGTTCACGGATGTCTTGAAGCCGATGGAGAAAATGGATTGCAATTATATTCAATGGTTATGGGAGAACAAATAATTACTATTTCTAAAACAGAAGTAACAGAGAAACTTGGTACGGTCACAAGAAAAGAAGACAGGAAGATTATTGACCAGACATGTTTTAATGGATTGTTCTTTGGAACAGGATATAAATTGGAGGAGGTACTTGCGTAATGTTTGTAAGTAAAGAAGAAGCAAAAAAAATGATTGACGCTACACCTGGTAAGATATGGATAGATTCATTTAGCGGAGTTACATTTATACATGCAAAACCAAAAGAGATTTCTGTTGATGAAGGAAAAAGAATAATTAATAAAGCAAGTACAGTTGATTATTTCGATAATGATTTTTTTGGGCATTTGTGTTTAGAAATGCAAACAGAAATGATTCATAATATTAAATTTCCACTAAGTCCAATAAATAGGACTTGAAAAAATAAAATTAGAACATTTATTCGATTTTGTGTTGACAAGAATATATGTTCGGGTTTATAGTATAAAAAGAACAGAGCAAGCGATTCAAATGTGGCTGCAACCACTTTCTACTTACTCTGTTCAAAGAACACGATTACATATTAACTGAATAATATGAATCGCAATTAAATTATATTACATATTTATAATTAAGTCAATTGCGTTTCAGTATTATTTTTCCCAAACTTAACAATTAAATATGCATTTCATATGCTTTAGTCAATATTCTAAGGCTTATTAAAGTGCACCCTCAAATTAGAAAGGAGTGGTCATTTTGGACTATGTTATTAAAAATAATAACAAAGTTTACATTCGTGTAAGAAATGGAAGGACAGAAACTTGTTCGGAGAATTTAAAAGGCGTTTTTAGTGAACACAAAGCAAAGAATATATTAAATTCGTTACCCAAAACATTAAGAAGATATCATTTTTATGTAGAGGCTATACCTGATATTGCGCCAAAAGTAAAAGAAAATAAAGTTTATGAAATTCCAGAAGAGGTGAGTCGATGGATTAATAAATTTGGTACATGTGGTGAAATTTTAGCAGAAGCAAAGGCAAGAAGTGATATTTTAGTAGCGCAAATAAATAGCTCAGACGAAGAATTGATAGACATTGTACATGAGGCAGAATTAGAACCGGATTTAAATATGTATAAAGGTTATTTAATATACGCAAAAATTCGGAACAATCGCAGGGAGAGACGTAAATTAAAAGACGAATTGTTAATTATATCAGATATTTTGGATGACATTAGTCCTTCGAAGTTACATAAAAGCAGAATTCAAAAAGCTGTTGATGGTTTGTTACATAGAAAATATACGTACAGGATTACAGAGACGGAGGCGGATGAAGATAATGGTATGTAAAAAATGCTTGATTCCTATGGTAGAGACTATGAGTTTTCAACCAGGAGAAAGAAATCGACATGATAGATATTGTAAGTGTCCAAAATGCTATAGGGAGACTAACCATGTAAAAGTTATGAATTCTGAATTGACTTTTAGAGAATACATAAATAAAGAATTGCGAGAGGTAGGTAGATGAAATGATTAATAAAGAGATGATGAGGATTATTAATAGTAATCCTGAGATGATGGCTGTTGTTAATTCGTATATGGAAAATGATATGAGAAAACTCAAAAAAATATGTCATAAAGTTTGGTACGGGAAGTTCGATAGAAGTGATTATGATGAACTATATGATGTGGCGGTTGATTGTCTTATAGAAACATTAATTACATACAATAATGAAAAAGCTCGTTTAGAAACATTTCTTGTAGGAAATATCATGAGGAAGACAAGCACATGGATGCGAGATAATAAATATAGATTAAAACGCCAGAATCTCTTAAAAGACGAAAATGGGAAATTAATTCTTGATGAAAAGGGTAATCCTCAAATTGTCATGAATGTCTCATTAGATATGAATACAGACGAGGTAAAAAATATTAAAGATGATTTACCTTCAAGAGAGAATGTAGAAAGAGAAATATTCACAGAAGAATATACTGATAAGGTTGAATTATATTTGCAACAATTGCCACGAAAACAGGAAAGGGTAGCGAGATTGTTATCTCAGCAGTATACGAAAGACGAGATATTAGAAATATTACATATAACCGCAAACGAATATAATGATTGTTTGTCAGGATTAAGAAAGTATGAATACATATCATTTTATTTTAATTAGGAGGAAACAAGCTATGACAATGGTAGGAAGAGACAAAGTAAAAAAAGATCAGATGATGTTAGGAACATTACTTAACCAGTTTAAAAGAGGTCAGATTAATAAGAATCACCCTTTGCAGAGAAAACCTGATCAATGGACAGATGAGGCAAAGTCAGGGCTTGCTGCCACTATAATTAAAGGTGAAGATATTGATTCTATTAAGATATGCGAACAGATTATAAGCTCAACAGAGTTCATTCTTTGGCTTATTGATGGATTGCAGAGATTAACTGTTCTTGAATCATTTAAGAATAACGCTTTTGAAATTAAGAAGAGTCTTGAAATGCCAATTATGTACTATCAGGGAGTTGATGAGAATGGAAAAGTTGGAGTTATCAAATATGATCTTAGAGGTAAAAAGTACAAAGATTTACCAGATGAATTAAAGGAAAAATTCGATAGTTATGCTGTTGATATAGTTAAACATCTTGACTGTACAGATGAAGAAATAGCTTATCACATTGCTAGATATAATAGACAGACAAGTATGAATGTAAATCAGAAAAATATTCTTTCAGCTTGGAAGATAGCACCTGAGATTAAAAAACTTACAAATAATCGTTTTTTTAAAGATTGCGGAAATTATAACCCAAAAGAAGATACAAAGGAAGTTTTTAATAGGATTGTATGTGAGTCTATTATGACAATGTTTCATCTTGGCAACTGGAAAAAAGCAGCAAAACAGATAAGTTTGTACCTTAATGATAATGCTTCAAATGATGAGTTTGAAATATTTGAAAGCGAACTAAATAGATTATATAAAATAATAGACCAAGATACAGTAGGGCAATTATTTAATGCAAAAAATTCATTCATATGGTTTGCAGCTTTTCATAAATTCACTGAGTTTGGAATTGAAGACATAAGATTTGCTGATTTTCTTGAAGAATTTCAGAGAACATTACATAGTAAGACTTTTGCAGAATATGAAAATGAAAGTTTTGATACCTATGATGATAATAAAGGAACTAAGGATAAGAAGGTTGTTAATGCTAAGTTAGA
>OGMH01000036.1_pt1 | contig 101589 bp, 88 predicted proteins | sample 1573191 | NCBI WGS metagenome assembly OGMH01 (sample SAMEA2581978, study PRJEB24529) | metagenome | biome: Human gut stool | place: China | collected 2011 | reverse complement strand
AATCTATCTTCATGATACTTATGACTCTTAATATTCTCAGCCATATCAAAGAATGTGAATAATAATCGCCATAATTTTACGAATTCATCGGTAAAATATTTCCTGCGAATCTTCTTCAAAATACGAGTTCCACGTTTTGTCTTTATTAAATCACTTATTTTCTGTACAGATAGCAATTCATATTGTACATCACTCTTAATTCTAAAGTTATAAGTACTACATAAGTACTCCAGAGTTGAATAAAACAATACTATTAGCTCCTCATCAAGATTAACAACCTTACTTTTATTTGTAAACTCAACATAGTAAGGAGTTTTTCCGACCATGAGAGGTTGTGTTTTGTTTATAGTCTTTGCCCAATGAATTTTATTATTTCCACTGGCATTAATTATTGATATATAAGTAAATAGATGACGATGTTTTTTATGAAAATCCAGTAATTGCAAGATTATATCAAGCATCGTCTGTGATTTATTCCCATTTGCATCTGTTGGATTTTGTATAACGGTATCCTCTACTATATTCGTATCTATATTCCTGCTTACAAACTGGGTAATAGCTCGATATATCCATACAGACAACTCAAATATTACATTATGATCACTATCATCAATAATCTTCTTTACAGCGCCATTCTCAAAGGCATTGATAAAAATTATATCCTCAGGCAAATATTTGCCAAAAGCCAGCTTCTGTTGGTTATGCTCCTCAATGAATACTTTAGGAAGTATAAATACAGAATCATCCCTTTCTTTTGAGAAAAAATATCCCACATACTGAACTTTAGCTTTGCCATTCCTAAGTTCAGTACACATATAGTCATAACCACTTAACGCTTCATTTAAACGTTGTTTGGGATATTGATATTCTTCAAATAAAAGTATCATTATTCAACTGCAATTTTTCTATGTGTTTATGCTCTATTAGGCTTAACGCCCAAACCTGTCATAAATTCATTTAAGATGGCTGTTTGGTCAGCTCCAAACAAGTCTGTAAACTTAAACTCGATATTGCCCTCTTTACCTCTGCGGAAGAAATTTCGCTGTGTACCATATTCTTCTTTACAAACTTCATTCCACAAATAGAACATAACCTTATTTACAAACTCTTTGGCTTCAACATTCTTCTTAATGAAAAAATTACCCATCTGTTTATCTTCCGAGTTTGTAACATCATATATCTTCTCATTAACAATCTCCAAGAAATCAACCCAAAGATATTCTGTATCATCAATCTTAATAATGAATTTACCAGAATCAATATCCTTATTGTAATTGATAGGTACGTATTCCCAGTCCCAACGGCGTTTAAATGCACTATCCATCGGGAATAACGACTGATCAGAAGTGTTCATGGTTGCATAAATAATGAGGTTAGGAGGCAAACATAATTCTTCGTTCTTTATACCTTCATGCCCAACACCCAATTCTTTCTCAATATATGCGACCAAATCTTTATCGGCCTTTATTGGGTATTCAGATTTACCAGTTTCTTTATCCCGGTCAAGCAATTGAAATAAGTCACCAAATATTTGAGCACAATTTCCTCGGTTTATTTCCTCAATAATAAGATAAACTGGCCTATTAAGATTTTTCCATGCTTTTATATATGCATTTGTAAATACCTGAGGCCAAAATCTATACGTAATATTATTATCCTCTTCGTTTCTTTTCATATATTTTCCAGCAGCAATAGATTTGTCCATTTCTGTTACAAAATTAGAGGTAAACCCCGCAGCCGTTGCAATAGCTTCTTTATCAGCTCTGCACAGATTCTCCAAAGCATAATAGTATTTTGCTGCAAATTTTTGCATAGGATAGCTCATTCCACTACTTTTAAGCTCTATGAGTATACTTTTGAGTTCATCAACCATATAAGATTGTTTTCTGATAGTATCCCCTAAAGGCTTATAACATCCAACAAAAGCTGAATAATCAGTGTCAGGATGAAATGTGGTACGAAATACATAATCAGAGTCAACATTGTCTACAATATTCTTCACTTTATGTGATTTACCACTCCCTGGACATCCATAATATATCACTTGCTTTTCATCTGGTATCTCATACACCTCTTCATCTCGTCCAATCATAGCATTCCATTCTAATGATCGTTCTCTAGATGTACCTTGATAAACCATAGGATACTCAGGATTCACCACTACAGCAGAAAAGTGTAATTCATCTTGATTTTTGACAGATATATCATACACAAACCAACAACCATTTTCCGAACATTCTAACGCATTTCTCATTAGTTCGATAGTTTGCTCGTTAGAATATTCTTCATATTTAATATATGGAGCATAACATATTATTAATCGGCCATAATGACTAACAGACAATTCTTTAACTAATATGACATGGTACCTTGCTCCCTCCAGCAACTTATGATTAACAAATACTTTATCAAACGAAGATAGCATAAGCAATTGTCTATTACCACTGCCTCTTGATATATCCAAAGAGGTAAAATTCGTAACAGATTTATATGTCATTCCTATCATAAAATCAATGACACCATCTTTTTCTGTTTCTATCTTACAAGATTTTGATGCATTTTGTCCAATAGAAGTGCCCCATGCTGCAGTAGCCGTTCCACCTTTTATTGAAGAATTAAAAAACATTGATGTTACATCTACTTTCATAGCTGACTGAATATATGTTTAAATAATATACTAACCAAATTTACATCCCAACCATTACCAGCCCTTCTACCTAATTTTGTATAATTTAGAGTAGGTGGAAATTTAATTTCACGTTTTTCCTCATTCAAGACAAACCCCATTAATCTAAAGTGTTCATCTATTGATAATTTTCTAAGTCGCTCTTTTCCATCAACCATCGGTTCTACAATACGCATAATATTATGCTCTGGAGGAGTAACAGTCATGCATATACCATCTGTCCTGATTTTCTTATTATAATAATCATAACAAAGAGGTTCCTCAACATCAAAAAGAGGAGCATTTCTAATTTCATGAATCCTATCTATTTGTGCTTGAGTACGATATAAATCTGCACTAGGATTTTTATCAAGAAAATCTTTTATCCGATATTTAAGTTCAATTTGTGGCGGTTCTAATCTAAATCCATCGGGCAAACCGCCTAATTGACCAAAAATCCATAATCGTTCCCTGTTTTGAGGAACACCATAGTTTTTGGAATTAAGGATTGCATATTGAACATTATTATATCCGATTCGATTAAGTTCTGATATAATTTTATCAAATGTAGGTCTATGCTTTTTTCCCAATAATCCTTTTACATTTTCCAACAAAATGAAACGAGGCTGTTTGTATTCACAAATTCTAATAATATCGTAGAACAAAGTACCTCTAGTATCCAATTCTCCGAGCATTTTACCAACGGTAGAAAATGGCTGGCATGGGAATCCTCCCGTAAATAGATCAAAATCTGGTAAAGTTTTCTCGTCTATTTTAGTAATATCTCCATAATTTTGAATATTAGGGAAATTGTATTCGTATAATTCTATTGCTTCTTGTTCAATATCAGAATAACCTATCACTCTATGTGGAATCTTGGCTTTTTTCAATCCAAAAGAAGCTCCACCATAACCTGCAAATCCTTCAAAAACTCTAATAATATTTTTCTTCGTCATATAAAATTACTTCTTACTAACAAATAACTATTTAGAATCCTAATTACCTTATGCAATTCTAAATAATATATCTAAATTTAGTATTGTCCCTTAATCAAACAACGTTCCTGACTTGTTTCATTTCAGATCATTTGATACTTTTCTTAATACCTTTTTTCAATTATTACTTCATTCATCGAATATTATTTTACAAAGATAAGGAATATAACGCTATAAAATGAGAAAGGAGAAGATTTTACTTTCCTTCACAAAGATTCGATATGTCTACATATAGATAAAATACAAACCTCAATGTTTATTTACAAAACGTGAATATTGTTTTATCTGTTCAAAACCACCAACAAAAATCTCTTCTAAAACGATTAGTACAATTGATTTAATCATCTTTATAAGCCTAACAAGAATTCATTTCACGATTAAAACAAGCCCTTTCTGAATCAAATACCCTTACCACTTTTTTCCTGAGACTATTCCCCCACCACATACACCGGCTGATACTTCGTCCCCGCATTCTTCAACACCCCATCCTTCACCAGTTCCCGAATCACCCGCGTAGACTTCGACGCATTAAACCCAGTGAGTCGTTCAAAGTCGCGGCGTTGCAGAAAAGAGTGAGTCTTGAAATACTCCGCTAATTTCTGTTTCACCTCTTCCTCGTCCAGTTTGGAAGAATGATGTGCCTCGTCCACCTTACGCTCCAGATACACACTCTGAAAGCGGTCAATCAAATCCTTGTCGGGCGTGAACTTGATGCTTCTCACCTGTACATCGTCATCCTTAATATACTTCGGATTAATGTCTGGCGCACATTTCAGGCTCAAACTGAAATAGCCGATTCCTTCCAGATGCACCGCATATCCGTTGCTCAGGTTCTCATAAAGTTCATCGTTCAGGGCCGTGATGACGGCTGCCACATCGGCTGGAGAAGCCGTACATTTCTTGCGTATCGCTTCACGGATTTCACGGGTGGTCACCACGTCTTTGGTAATCACTTTTGCATGCAACTTCGGTACGGAAACTCCCTCCTTTACCGGATTCTCAAACAGGTCAAATTTTATAGCCATAATCGTTTTAGTTATATTGTAATTATACTTCTTTCGAAACGCTTATTCAAAAATACTTCGACACGTAGCTGTCAAGGTCTCGACACGAACGTGACGAGACATCAGCACGAACGTGTCAAGACCTCGTCACGTACGTGTCGAGGTAAATTTAACTCAAATTTTAGAAAAATGCAAGGAAGTGCCAACTAATTTTAGTTCTAATCCATACCTAACAACGTCACTTCATAACAAGGTGTTTTTTTACTTTATATAACCTCAGATATTATTATATTAAACAAATAATCACTATATTTACACCAAATAAGAAATAATCATGGAAAGTATATTCAAAAAGCAAGACCTGTTCCTTACTCAAATGCGTAAAGACTACACAACAGGAAATATCCCCCGTTCAGACATGTTCAAACCTTACTTTGAGTGGAAGAAAGGAGGAACACTGATTACTTCTGCCATCACTAAAGATGAAGCTATTGCCATTATGTGGCATACGCGAGAATTACTGGAACATTTTTATGACATGTATCCTGACGCCTACAAGGATATTCCGGCACATAACAGTGATGACCCATGGCAAGAATATACCGGATATGGGAAAGATAAATACACCGTAAGCTATTTGGAAGCTATCGACAGTGAAATGACTTCTTTACTTGCAGGAGGACTTTTCCATGAATGAAAGGAATGTAATAGTGCTGATTATGGAAGGCAGATATGAGTTTTATGGTTCTCCCGCAGCTCTTTATTCCAGACATACGGCTGATGAACTTGGCATCACTCAGGGAGGACTGAACAATTATTTTTGTGTACAGTCCAAAAGCACGTATAAAACATATCGAAACAACAAATGTGAAATTATCAAAGGAACGGTAATCACCAACCGTAACAAGAAATAACAACAGAATCATGGACATCCTCTCCAAAGACCAGCGGCACAAAAACATGGCTGCCATTCATTCGGCTAACACCAAGCCGGAAATGATAGTCAGGAAGTATCTGTTTGCTCACGGATTCAGATACCGCCTGAACCATCCGCGTCTGCCGGGGCGTCCGGACATTGTGCTACGGAAATACCGCACCTGCATCTTTATCAACGGCTGTTTCTGGCATGGTCATGAGGGTTGCAAATATTACGTCATTCCCAAATCGAACACGGAGTTCTGGACACGAAAAATTACACGCAACATCGAGCGTGACAAGCGGGTACAGCAGGAACTGGCACGAATGGGGTGGCACTGCATGACGATATGGGAATGTGAGTTGAAACCCAAAAAACGGGAACAGACGCTCCTGGCACTGGAATATACGCTCAACCATATTTACCTGAAAGACCACACCGTGAGCTATTCCTTTGACGAAGAAGAGAAACCGCTTATGGCTGCGGAAGAATCAGAAGATACTTATCATACCCTAAAAAGATAAACCCCACAACATCAGCTCCATAGTAGTACCCATAATAGGGGTAATCTATCTGCTGGCCGGTGGCCAACGATACGACCACAACTAACGGGATGCCTGAGCGATAATCTCCTTCACCACCTCCACATCGGCTGGGAGCCACGCCACGCTGTCCAGTTCTTCCAGTCTCAGCCAGGCGGCACTCTCATGCTCTTTCAGCACCAGACTGCCGGAAACGACCGAACAGCGGTAGCAATGCATCGTGAGGTGGAACAACGGATACTTGCAGTTTACCGTGGTGAGGAAAGCATCCACCCGGATGTCGGTGTCCAGTTCCTCGCGGATTTCACGCACCAGGGCCTCTTCCCTGCTCTCGCCCGGCTCTACCTTTCCGCCGGGAAATTCCCAATAGTCTTTGAACTCGCCATAGCCGCGCTGGGTGGCGAAGTACTTTCCGTCGCGCACCATCACCGCTGCCACTACCTCGATGTGTTTCTTTACTTCGCAGCACTCTCCTTCCCGACGGATGCACCAAAACGGGACGGACTTGGCGTCGGTAAACTCTTTCATCCGCCAGGCTGACTCGAAACCGCTGGCCACGAAATGCATGGGCACGAACAGACCGGTACGGAACACGTCGAGGAACTGACGGGCTCCGCGAGTGTAGCCGTTGCCGATGCGCCCGTCTACAGGAAACATCACCACGTCAAAACGGTCGGTGAGCTTGCGGATGTCTTTCAGCTCGCCCAAGAAACGCTTTTCTTCCTTGGCAGGGTCAATGTCGATGCCGAAGTCGGGGCTGTAGACCAGTCCCCCATGATAATCGTCGGTCAGGAAACGGGCATACCAGTTGTTCAGGTCGCCGGCATGGAAGATACGCTTGCCGTCGGTCTCTATCACCCACGACACGCCGCTGTCGTTGCTTCCGGTAGCCGTCACGCGGAGGAGTTCGTCTTTCCACGTGGCACCTTTCCCCAGCCAAGCGTCGGCTTCTTCCTTCTGCGCCCGGCGGTGTTTCAGGATGTCTTTCGAAAGGATGTAGCGCACGTTCGCTTTCCGGGTCCGCCAGGAGAAGATGTCGCGGTTGAAATGGTCTTCATGGAAATGGCTGGAGAAGACGTACAGGGGCTTGGGCGACTGCAACAGACGGGGCATCACGCCAGCAGGGTCCATCCAGTAGTCGAACACGAGGATGCAGCGGTCGGTCTCGAGGGAAAAGCCGCTATGGAAGATATAGGTGAGTTGCATAGGCTGCTTGAATAATTTATGCAAAGATAGCGTTTTTGCCGGAAAGCACGATATTACTTAAAAGGCAGAAAAAGACACGTCCAAAATATTCGTATCTTTGTGCCAAACAAGTTGCCGCATGAAGAGTACGAAACAAGACATAAAACGCATGCAGTGGGAAAACGACCCGCTTTACCGGCTGATAAGAACCATCAAGAATGTGATGGACCGATACTACCTCGATCCTCTCGTCGGACTGTTTTTTCCAACGGCGGGCGACATTTTCTCTTCGGCCATGACACTGCCCTTTCTCACGGTGTCGCTGTTCAAAATCAAGTCCATTCCCCTCACCCTGGCCATCCTCTACAACATGCTGGTGGACATGATGCTGGGTATCATTCCGCTCTGGATTGGCGACCTGCTGGATATTTTCAGCCGTTCGTACGCGAAAAACTACCGGTTGATTGTGGGTTTCGTGGAAGGTGACAAGGAGGTGATTCAGGAAGTGAACCGCAAGGCCATACTGACAGCCGCAGGCATCCTGGTGCTGTGCGTAATTATCTACTGGGTGGCCAGACTGGCGGTCTACCTGACTTCCGAACTGTGGGGATGGATTCAAGGATTATTCTAAAAACAACTCATTCATAAGTCATGAACAAGAAAATACTGATTATAGGAGCCAACGGATTTACGGGACGTCACCTGCTGCACGCTTTTGCCCAAAAGACCGACTGGCAGATTACCGGCTGCTCGCTGCATCCCGACATTTGTCTGCCTGCATGCGGATACCGTTTCATCCAGACGGACATTACCCATGAAGAAGAGGTAGAGAAACTGATGGAAGAAGTACAACCGGACGTCGTGGTCCATACGGCGGCCATGTCGGCCACAGATTATGCGGAAACGCATCACGCCGAGGCTCAGGCCGTGAACGTAGAGGCAGTGAGATGGCTGGCACAAAGCTGTGAGAAACATCATTGCCGACTTATCCATCTTTCCACGGACTTCGTGTTTGGCGGAGATACCAGCCGGTTGTATACCGAAGCAGATACTCCCTCTCCCGTCAATTATTACGGACGCACGAAATGGGAAAGCGAGAAGGTGGTGGCCTCTCTTTGCCGGAACTATGCCATTGCACGTATCGTGGTGGTGTATGGCGCTCCTTATCCGGGACAGCACGGCAACATCGTATCACTGGTCATCAACCGCCTGCAAAACCACCAGGAGATACGGGTGGCAGACGACCAGTGGCGCACACCGACTTACGTGGGGGATGTGGTGCAAGGCGTTGAGAAACTTATCGAACAACCGGTCTGCGGCATTTATCACATCTGTGGCGGAGAATGCATGACTGTGACCGACATGGCATTACGCACAGCCGACACATTGGGGCTGGACCGTTCGCTTATCCTTCCGGTACACACGGAAGCGATGCAGGAAAAGACGCCTCGTCCCCGGTTCAGCGGACTGAGTATTGAAAAGGCCCGAAGGGAACTGGGTTACCGTCCGCTTACTTTCGAAGAAGGTGTCAGAAGCATGCTACAGGACGATTCCTCAAGAAAGAGATAGAATGGTTTCCGGAAAATACGTACCTTTACGCCAAAATCATTCATCATGGGAAAGAAAGAATACATGCAGGCCAACAAGGACTGGCTGGCCGAAAAGGCAAAGGAAGAGGGAGTGATGCCGCTCCCGAAGGGTATTTACTACAAGGTGCTGGCATCGGGCCAAAACGACGGCAAGCATCCTACACCGCGGAGTATCGTCACCGCGCACTACACGGGATGGACTATCAACGGCAAGAAGTTTGACAGCAGCCGCAGCGGTGCGCCTGTAGCCTTCCGCCTGAGCGACCTGATTGAGGGATGGATTATCGCCATGCAGCAGATGTGTGTGGGCGACAAATGGGAGGTGTACATCCCGTCGGAAATGGGATACGGAAAGTTCTCACAGCCCGGCATCCCCGGCGGCTCCACCCTGATTTTTGAGATTGAATTGTTTGGAATAGCCTGAGTGCAGGCTATTCCGAATTATCTTTATCTTACAATGCAGCTTTCAGAATAGAAAGAATGTCCTGTTCGTCCAGCGGAGCAAACGTGCCCGGTGCGTCCAGTCCTTCATTCACGGCAATGTGGTGTGCCATTTCTTCCAGACGGGAATCGTCAATGCCTACCTCACGCAGGGTCATCGGCATGCCCAGACTCTTGAAGAATTGTGCGGTACGTGCGATGGTCTGCTCGGCAATTTCCGACGGAGCCTGATCGGCAGCCAGTCCGAACACGTTCACACCAAATTTCACGATGCGTTCCTGTGTGCACTCGTTGAGCACGTGGCGCATCCAGTGCGGTGTGATGATGGCCAGACCTTCTCCATGCGTAATGTCATAATATCCCGACAGGGCATGTTCGATGCCGTGCATGGGCCAGGGAGAGCCGCCGGTACCGAGGGCCAGCAGGCCGTTGCAGCCAAAGGTGCAGGCATACATGATTTCGGCACGTGCTTCGTAATCGTCCGGTTTCTCCAGTGCAATCGGAGCATATTTCATCAGGGTCTTTACCAGTGTTTCACAGAAACCGTCGGCCACGGAATTGGAGGCATGAGTAAAATACTGTTCCATCACATGATTGATGGCATCGGCCACTCCTGCTGCCGTATGCTTTGCATTGACCGTGAAGGTATAAGTCGGGTCAAGGAAAGAGCAGGCCGGGAACAGATGCGGGTCGATGTAAGCCACCTTGTCGTTGGTCTCTGTGCGTGAGATAACTCCTCCGGCATCGTACTCACTGCCCGTAGCGGCCAGGGTAAGGATGTCCACAATCGGCAGTGCAGCCAGCGTAGGAGCCTTTCCGATAATCAGGTCCCAGGTCTCGCCGTCGTATTTGGCACCTCCGGCAATGGCTTTCGAACAGTCAAGTACCGAACCGCCACCCACAGAAAGAATCACGTCAATCTGCTGTTCCTTGCAGATGCGTACGCCTTCCACTACACTGGTAGAGTATTTGGGGTTCGGCTCGATGCCACCCAGTTCAAAGATTTCAAAGTCTTTCAACAGTTCTTTCACGCGGTCGTACAGGCCGATACGCTTGATGCTTCCGCCACCGTATGTCAACAAGATGCGACGTCCGAACGGGCGCATCACCTCTGGCAGTCCAGCCACTACATCCCGGCCAAAAATCAGACGGGTCGGGGTTTGATAGTCAAAGTTCTTCATTGTTTGTTCCTTTTTTGTCGTTTTAATTTTGGATGTGGCAAAATTACGCAAAAGAAATCATAGACAATGATACAAATTACCGATGTTTCTACCCCAATGCTCGATTTTACATTTGTTTTATATCTGCCATTCTATAACACGGATATAGGTATTCCCGAGAATAAGTATTACATTTGCCTGAAAATAAAATTGACAGATGATGAAAGAAGAAGTGATAGAACTGGACACAGTGGATAAATACAACAAATTCTTCAAAGTGGAGACGTATCATCCCATGGTTACCGTGGTAGACCTTTCAAAGATTACTCAGCCTGCACAGCCATTTACCATAAATTATGGCATCTATGCCTTGTTTCTGAAAGATACGCTCTGCGGAGACATTACCTACGGCCGACAGCCTTACGACTACCAGGAAGGAACCATTGTCTGTTTTGCACCGGGACAGGTGGCTTCCATCCACGCGCAGGAAGGAACGCGTCCCACCGGATACGGACTGCTCTTCCATCCGGATTTTATTCGCGGTACCCAACTGGGACATGACATCCGGAATTATTCTTTCTTCTCTTACGAAGCCCGCGAAGCCTTGCACCTCTCGGAAGAAGAACGGCACACGGTGATAGACTGCCTGCATAAAATCGATACGGAGCTGAAACGTCCTGCCGACAAGCACAGCCGGCGACTGATTACCGCCAACATCGGACTGCTGCTGGATTACTGCATGCGTTTCTATGAACGGCAGTTCACCACACGCGAAGCCTCCAACAAGGACATCATCGTACGCTTTGAGCAGCTGTTGGATGAGTACTTCGACGGACAGACACCTCAGGAAGAAGGATTGCCTACGGTGAAATATTTTGCTGAACGGGTATTCCTCTCGCCCAACTATTTCGGCGACATGATCAGTAAGCAGACGGGTAAGACGGCTTCCGAATACATCCAGTCAAAGGTAGTGGAAAGAGCCAAGGACATGCTGCTTTCTACCACCAAGCCCATGAGTGAGATTGCCTACAGCCTGGGCTTCCAGTATCCGCAGCACATGAGCCGTATGTTCAAGCGGGTGGTAGGCCACAGCCCCAATGAATACAGAACGCTGCAAAGGAGCTGAACCGTCTTTTTACTTGTTCTTCTGATTATCTTCTGCGTACTTGGAAGGAGACACGCCGAACATGTCCGTAAAATGCTTGCGGAACGTGGGCAGGTCATTGAAGCCCACGCGCTCGGCTACCTCCGTGACCGGGAGACTGGTTTCCATCAGCAGGAATGCGGCCTGCGTCATGCGGATGTGGCGAATCAGTTCCACAGCCGACAGGTCGGTGTGCTGCTTCAGTTTGCGGTAGAGCGTAGCCTGACTCATGTGGAGTTCTCCGGCCAGCACCTTGACATTGAACTCGGGATTGCTGGCATGACCCTCGATGCACGACAGCACTTGTTGCATAAACTCACTTTCGGTGCCTTCGGGTTTCTCTGCCGATACGGAAGAAGCATGCAGCAGCGTACGGGTATAAATCTGCTTCAGACGACGACGCATGTCGAGCAGATGGGCCACCTTGGCCAGCAGCACATAGTCATCGGCTCCACGATAGGACGCTTCCACACTGTCCTTATCCTCTGCCTTGGCCGTAAGCAGCAGAATGGGAATGTGAGCCGTTTCCTTCCGCTTGCGCAGCTCAGCACAGCAGGTAAAGCCATCCATCACCGGCATCATCACATCCGATAGTACCAGGTCCGGCACCTGTTCCACGGCCACCTTCACTCCCTCTTCCCCGTTCTCCGCTTCCAGTACCCGATAGTGTTTCTTCATCAGGTCGCGCAGGTAACGGCGCATGTCGGTATTGTCTTCTATGATAAGCACCGTCTGACGGGCAGCGGTACGTTCTTCCTCCGTTTTCTGTGAGGTTTCTTCCGCTTCCGGCAACAGCATCAGGTCTGAGATACTTTCTCTTCCCTTTGCTTTATCATCCGCGTCCGGTGTTTCATCCCACGTGCAGTCGTCTTCTTCGAAATGCGATTTTCCTTCGGGCAGGTACACAGCGAACGATGTTCCTTTTCCCGGTTCACTCTCCACATTCACTCGCCCGTGATGCATCTCCACGATGTGCTTCACGATTTTCAGTCCCACTCCCATGCGGGTAGAGACTGCCGGATCTGCATCGCCGGTTACGAAAGGCTCAAAAATGTGTTGCAACAATCCGGCATCTATTCCCTTTCCGGTGTCCGTCACCGAAATGCAGCAGAAAGGTTTCTGGTCGAACTCCTTCCGTTCTACCGAAAGGCTGATTTTTCCTCCTTCAGGTGTGTATTTAAAGGCATTCGAAATCAGGTTCTGGATGACTGATGAAAGTTTCTCCCGGTCGGCCCATATTGTGACATGTTCCGCCCCCTGCACCCATGCATACGTTATCCGGCGTTCGGCTGCCAGCGGCTGAAAACCTTCTGCCACATCCCTCATCAGGGATAGCACGTCTACCGCAGACAGACGCAGCTTCACCATGCCTGCTTCTGCTTTCTGGATATACAGCAAACGGTCAGTAAGGGTATGCAGTCCTTCGGCATACTTGAACATGACGGACAGACGACTATAAAACGGATGTGCGGGTGTAATTTTGGAGAGCAATTCACGCAGCGGAGACAAGATAAGGGTAAGCGGAGTGCGCAGTTCATGGGCTGCCATCGTGAAGAAAGCCTCACGCTCCTTGCGAAGTTCCACTTCCTTGTTACGTTCCATATTGACCGTAAACAGTTCGTGTTCCAGACGCATTTCGTATTGTATCCGCTTTTGCTTCAACCGCACACGATGCAGGTAAATCAGCACGATACTGATCAGACCAGCCGCCACAAGCAGACGGAACCAGAGAGTTTCGCTCCAGTGAGGAGCAATCACCACTTTCAGGCTACTGACATCCCCTTCACTCTGGTCCTGGAAAATGGTCTTCACCTGGAAAGTATAGGTACCGGCCGGCAGACGGTCGTACGAAATTTTTTCTCCTTCATCGGCCATAATCCATTCCTCCTGATAAGGATACAGGCGGAAAAGATATTTCTGGAGTTTGGTCAGATAGAGCAGATTGGTAAACAACAAGGAGAAACTGCGGTTCTCATGCGTCAGGTGCAGTTCGGAAGTATAAAGCAACGACTGGGGCAACACCACCTGCCCGTTGACCTTCTGCCCGATTTGCACGGAAGTGTGGTTCACTTCCAGGTCGGTAAAAATCACCCGTCCCTTTTCCTTCGGATAATTAAAGCGAAGGTCGGAAGGACGGAAATAGGTCAGCATGCTGTGGTTTCCCCAGAAAAGAAAGTCCTTGCCGAAAAAAACGGAGCGGTTGCTACCCGAAATATAATAGTTATAGAATGACTGCAAATGACGGCTTAGGCGGGAAATGCCGGAGTTGGAGCCTACCCAAAGAGAGTGGTCATTGTCTTCGGCCAGTGCGGTCACAAAATTGCTGCACAACCCCTGGGCGGTAGTATAACGGGTCAGGATGCTGTCTCCTTCCGGCGAACAGGCCACCAGACCGCTTCCGGCGTATCCTGCCCACAGTTTCTTGTCTGTCCCATACAGCAGGGCGCGGACTTCGATTTCCGTATCCGGCATACCGGCTCTGGCTTCGTATCCGGCATGTGTCCGCAGCACCTTGGTACCGCTCATCCACAGCCGCAGCAAGCCTCTTCCGGTTCCCAGCCACAAAGTCTGATTATCTCCGGCCGCCAACGCACGTATATGTATATGATCCGGGATTTGCGGATTACTCCAGCCGACGTGCGTTGAAGTTCCCCGCTGAAAGTCCACCCAGTACAGGCCGTCGCTGGTACCCGCCCAACACTGTTCGTCCGAAACCATAAGCAGGCTCCATACCACCGGAGAAGGCTGGCCGGGAGTGCCAACCCGCATGTCATCCCACTTCCGGTTTTTTCCGTAACGAAGCACCCGTCCGTCCTGCGTGCCGAACCAGAAACCTCCATTCTTGTCCGACGAACTGCAAAGCACGGTTTTCAGGCCCGGGATGCCGGTATCAAACGATTCAAACGACAGCGTATGCGACACGTCAAAAGGCTGCGTGCTCCGCAACACGCCCTTGTGAAACGTAGCCAGCCAGACGTAACCTTCTTCATCCATCTGGATGCCACAAATTTCATTAGAACGGGTCTGTGCATACTGGTGATAAAACAGCTGACGCAGGTCGGAAAACAGCACTCCTCCTCCTTCCGTACCAATCCACAGCAATCCTTCCTCGTCGTAATAGCCCGAAATCATGCGTGTCTCGAAATATTGTTTCCCATTATGAAGAAAGGACTGAAAATCGCGCAACTTGATTTCCCGTTCCAGCGTAAGGCTCAACAAAGTATATCCGTTCCAGGTCACGGCCAGGTACCGGGAATTCCCTATCGGGAGCAAACGAAAGACATCGTTATGCGACAACTGCTCCCCCATTCTTTCTGAAATATACTGCCAGTGATGCAACTTTCCGTTTGTCAGATCATAACCATACAACCCGTCACCCACAGTAGAAATCCAGATAAACGAATCATCGTTCAGTACAGAGGAAACCCACTTACTAGACGACAACTGCCCGTCACAAACTTTCTTCAACTGCTTTTGCCCGCGGGTAAAACGATAGACCGTTCCATTCCGGCTTGCACAATATAACGCTTTACCATCTTCTGCCATACACAGCACCACAAACGGATCGCTTTGTAAATTGTTCACCACATGACGCACAGAAACAAACGCTGTGTCCTGCACATAGGAGGACGGAAAAGTCACCTCCGACAATTCGCTGGAAGATACGCCCCAGCAGCTGCCCCCAGAACCGGCTACAAAGTCGGCAAACATCACAGGCTGTTTGCTCACCGAATCGCATACGGGAAGAAAGCGTTCGTATTTCTTGTCGAACAAAAACAAGTTCTGTTCTGAACGAAGAAGCAGGTAATCCGTATCCAGCGATACCACCTTGTCAATTCTCCGGTAAGAGATTCCCGGCATCCGGAACACTTTGAAGGTACGTCCGTCGTAACGGTTCAGTCCGCTTCCGGTTCCGAACCACATGAATCCTTCCGTATCCTTTGCCACGGAATGAATGTCGTTGTCCGACAATCCATCGTTCATATTCAATACCTGAAAATCCTTCTCGGAAAGTGTCTGTGCACCCGCCGGAAGAAGCGAGAAAATACAAAGGAAAGATACAATGAGCAGGCAGTATATATTTTTCATTTCTCAGATTAAGCTATATAATGGTTACGCAAAGAAACAAAAATCTTGTCTAAAAAGTCAGAATACCGGTAAAAAAAACAGTTTTTACCCCCATAAAAACGCAGATAAGAAGAATACCGACTGTTAATGCAACGTTTACCCACTTCCCTCACAGCACTTATTTCAGAGATTTGCGACAGGAAAACCTGCCAACTTGTTTAACCATCTAAATATAAATTTTAATCTTAAAACCATGAGTCGCATGAAAACACAATTCATCTCTCTGCTCATAGCCTTGCTGGCGGGACTATTACCACTGCAAGCGCAACAGGTGAGCATCTCCGGAATTGTTACAGACAAGAAACTGAATGAGCCCATCATCGGAGCTTCAGTAGTAGTAAAAGGTACAAACAACGGTTGTATCACCGACCTGGACGGAAACTTCCAGCTGAACAACGTTGCCTCAGGAAGTACATTAGTAGTATCCTACATTGGTTATCAAACCCAGGAAATCCCCCTACAGAAAGGAAAGACTTCTTATCAGGTTACTTTATCGGAAGATACTCAGACACTCGATGAAGTGGTAGTAGTAGGTTTCGGTACACAGAAGAAAGTGAACCTGACCGGGGCCGTGGCCACAGTCGATACCAAGGCTTTGGAATCAAGACCTGTGTCACAAGTGGGACAGGCATTGCAGGGTACCGTGCCAGGACTAAACTTATCAACTGCCGACCTGGGTGGACAGCTCGGACAATCCATGAAAGTAAACATCCGTGGAACAGGAACAATCGGTACCGGTTCAAAGGGTGAACCTCTTATCTTGATTGACGGTATGGAAGGAAATATGAATACTCTGAACCCGGAAGATATTGAAAGCATCTCCGTACTGAAAGACGCTGCATCTTCTTCTATCTACGGTTCACGTGCTGCCTTCGGTGTAATCTTGATCACTACCAAGAAAGGTAAAGCTGGAAAAATGACCATCAACTACAACAACAGTTTCCGTTATTCCGGTCCGACCAACCTGCCGAATCAGCTCGATTCTTACCGCTTTGCCAACTTCTTCAACGAAGCAGCCGTAAACCAGGGTGATAAAATTATTTTCGACGAAGAAACTATCGGACGTATCCAGGACTACATGGCAGGTAAAATCACTACCACTACCATTCCTAACGGCAGCAACTGGCATTTCCATGAAAAAGCCAATGACAACGTCAACTGGTACAAAACACATTTCACCTGGGCCTGGAGTCAGGAACACAACCTCAGCATGAGCGGAGGAACCGAAAAACTACAATATTATGTATCGGGAAGTTATCTGAACCAGAACGGTAACCTGCGCTACGGTAATGATAACATGAAACGTTACAACCTGAGTGCAAAAATCAACACAAAAATTAATAAATATATTGATTTCAACCTGAGCACAAAATTCATCCGCTACGACCTTGACAACCCTATTTATCTGGAAGAAGGCGGCTTGCTGTATCATGACATTGCCCGTATGTGGCCGACAATGCCATTTAAAGATCCAAACGGACACTATATGCGCAACGGAAAGCTGGCACAGCTGACTGACGGCGGTCGTTCCAAAACACACAACGATGACATTTATCTGCAAGGACAGGTGATACTCCACCCGCTTAAGAATTGGAATATCTATGCGGAAGCTGGCATGCGCGTCATTAACCAGAACAAGCAGGTGAATCTGAACAAGATTTATGAATATGACATCAACAACAATCCTGTGGAACTGGCATTCAGCGGTAGCTATGCACCGGGAGCCACCTTTGCCCGCATGAACTACCTGAACAGCAACTTCTACACCACTTCTTTCTATACCGATTATACACTCGAAAAGAATGACCATTACCTGAAAGTAATGTTGGGTATGAATACGGAAGAATACATTGTACGTTCTCTGTCAGCACAACGCAGCGATGTCATTTCTGGACTGATTCCGGAAATCAGCGCTTCGGTAGGTGAAGATAAAATCAACAATGATGACAATAATCCTACCCAATACAGAAACTGGGCAACAGCCGGCTTCTTCGGACGTATCAACTACTCTTATAAAGAACGTTATTTGTTTGAAGCCAACCTCCGTTACGATGGTTCTTCACGCTTCCTTCGCGACCAGCGCTGGAACCTCTTCCCGTCATTCTCTTTCGGATGGAACATGGCACACGAATCATTCTTTGCTCCGCTGACCAAAGTTATCAATACGTTCAAGCCACGTGTATCATGGGGTATGCTGGGTAACCAGAACACTGATGCGTTCTATCCGTTCTATCTGACACAAAACGTAGTAGCCAATGGCGGAAACTGGCTGATGGGCGGCGTACGTCCTACCATTTCCGGTGTGCCGGGACTGGTCAGCAGTACACTTACCTGGGAAAAGATTTACAATACCAATATCGGCTTTGACTTCGGATTGCTTAACAACCGCCTGACAGGTTCATTTGAATACTTCATCCGCCGTACCAAAGGTATGGTAGGTCCTCCGGCTGAAATCGGTGCTGCTCTGGGTACTACACTGCCTAACACCAACAATGCCGAACTGGAAAACAAAGGATGGGACTTGAACATTTCCTGGAGAGACCGTATCGGACAAGTGAACTACGATTTGGGCTTCAACCTTTCTGACAACCGTGCAAAAGTGAAAAAATATCCGAATGCTTCAAAAGCTATCTATCAGGCCGACGGTGTAACCTATGCTTACTACGATGGAAAGACTATCGGTGAAATCTGGGGATATGAAACTCAGGGTATTGCACAGAGCGACCAGCAGATGCAGGAATGGCAGGCTGCAAACGATCAGAGCAAACTGGGTTCTCAGTGGGGCGCTGGTGATATCATGTACAAGGATTTAAACGGTGACAAAGTGGTTGACGATGGTTCCAAGACAGTAGACGACCACGGTGATTTGAGAGTTATCGGTAACAGCGAACCTCGTTTCAACTTTGGCCTTCACCTCGGTGCCGACTGGAAAGGCTTCGATGTACAGATGTTCTTCCAGGGTGTATTGAAACGCGATCTCTGGCTCAGCGGTCCGTTGTTCTGGGGAGCTGACGGAGGAGAATGGCAGTCTGTAGGTTACGAAGAACACCTTGATTACTGGCGTCCGGAAAACACAACTTCTATCTTCGGCCCGAACACAGATGCCTACTACCCGAAAGCTTATATCGGCGACAAGGGAAATAAGAACAAACTGACACAGACCGGTTACCTGCAAAACGGAGCTTACATGCGTATGAAGAACCTGCAAGTGGGTTACACCTTCCCGAAAGCATGGACCAGCAAAATCAATATCGAAAAAGTACGCGTGTACTTCAGTGCAGAAAACCTGTTTACCATCAGCGGTATTGCTGATATGTTCGACCCGGAAGCCATTGCAGCCAACGGATGGTCCAGCGGAAAAACTTACCCGCTTTCACAGACCTTCTCATTCGGTATCAACGTGACACTCTAACCTTTAAACATTTGAACGAACCATGAAAAAAAATATATTATTCGCCATTGGTATGACAGCCCTGGCCTGCTCCTGCAACGATTTTCTGGACAGAGAGCCACTAGATGCAGTACCCGTAGAAAAATATTTGCTCAGCGAAAACGACCTGGCAGCCTATACAGCCAACCTATATAACGCACTACCTTCGCATAAACCTGGCGTATACGACATCGGTGTCTTCGCAACCGATAACAACAGTGACAACCAGGCAGCTTCCAATCCGGAAAAGTTGTTTGTGAACGGTGAAAACCGTGTGGCACAATCAGGAGGTGCCTGGAACTTCAGCGAGATCCGTTCGGCAAACTACTTCATCAACCGTGTACGTCCGTTGCTTGAAGCCGGTGAGTTGGCTGGAAATGAAGCCAACAACAAGCATTATTTGGGTGAAGCCTATTTCTTCCGTGCATATTATTATGCCAACAAGCTGGACTCACTGGGCGACTTTCCTATCATCAAGACAACCATTGCCGACAATTATGAGGCTGTAAAACAAGCCAGTCAACGCCGTCCGCGCAACGAAGTAGCCCGCTTCATTATTGAAGACCTTGACTCAGCTTACTATTTCATGTCAAATACTCCTCCAGCCAGCAACCGATTGACCAAAGACTGTGCAGCCTTGCTGAAAAGCCGCGTAGCTTTGTTCGAAGGTACATGGGAAAAATACCACAAAGGCACAGCACGTGTTCCGGGCGGACCGGGATGGCCAGGTGCCCAGAAAGAGTATCTGAAAGATTTCACCATCGACATTGATGCTGAAATCAGCTATTTCCTGAACCAGGCCAAACAGGCAGCACAGATTGTAGCCGACAACTATCCACTATACAATGACTATCCGGCTCTGTTCAACAGCAACTCACTAAGTTCCATGCCCGAAGTCTTACTGTGGAGAGCTTACGATGCCAACCTGACTCCGGCTGTGAACCACTTCGTAGTGGGCTATCTGCAACGTAACGGAGGTGGAAATAGTGGTTACACCCGCAGTATGATCAATACATACCTGATGCAGAACGGACTTCCTATCTACGCTACCGGAGCAGATTACAAAGGCGACCGTACCTATCAGGATGTGGCAGAAGGACGTGACCCGCGTCTGACCTACAATACCCTGATGCCGGGCGACATGCTGACTGAAAAGGCTGCCATGACCGAAGCTATCATTGACGGAGCCGGCTATTACTACCGCGCCCCGATTACGGAAATGGCTGAAAACCGCAGTACAACCGGTTATTCCGTTAAAAAAGGCTTGAATACCGATCCCTCACAAGGTCCTACCCTGCCATCTACTACCGCATGTGTCATCTTCCGTGCCGCCGAAGCTTATCTTAACTACATGGAAGCAGACTATGAACTGAACCATTCACTTGATGCGAAAAGTAAAGGATACTGGGAAGCTATCCGCAGACGTGCCGGTATGGATACCGACTACGAAAAGACTAATCGTAATACGGATTTGACGAAAGAAATCGACCTGGCACGCTACTCAGGCAATAATCTGGTAGACGTTACGCTCTACAACATCCGTCGTGAACGCCGCGTGGAACTGGCTGCCGAAGGATTCCGCCTGCGTGACCTCCGCCGCTGGTGTGCACTCGACAAGATGCAGAACTATCAGGTAGAAGGATTCAACCTGTGGGCAGAGAACTACAAGCGCTATGCCACTCCGGATGCCGGCATCAACGGACAGAATTTCGACAAAGCACTGACTGTTATCGACTTGAAAGAAGCCGGTACAGAAGGAGCCAACGTTTCTGCCAAGAGCGATGGAGACTACCTGCTTCCGTACCGTGTCATTTCCAGCAACATTGCCTATAACGGTTACAACTGGAACCCGAACCGTTACCTCTTCCCCATTGCTTTCGATCATTTCCGTCTGACAACCGAAGTGGAAGGTTCAGGTGACTATACTTCCTCTCCTATCTATCAGAATCCGGGATGGAAGATTGAAACAAATAGTTTGCCCGAAGGCGAATAATAATATCCCAACCTTGTAAACCCCAAAGGAGAAGTTCTTATGAAGATCACTTTTTCCCCTGTAATCTTCTTAAAAACTTCTCCTTTTCCGATTTTTCTCCTACCTTTACCTCCATTGATATGAAACTGACACTACTCGTTTATACCTCTGCCTTAGGCGTCGTGCTTCCGTTCTCGGCATGTTCCCGCCCTGAATCCAAGCCCTCGCGTCCCAACCTGGTCTTCATCATGGCCGACCAGTTCAGGGGCGATGCCATGGGATGCATGGGAAAGGAACCCGTACAGACTCCGAACCTCGACCGTCTGGCTTCCGAAGGAATCCTCTTTACCGATGCCGTGAGCAGCTATCCGGTGTCATCACCCGCACGGGCCATGCTGATGACAGGGATGTATCCGGCAGCCAACGGGGTGACGGGCAACTGCAACTCGCAGAATACCCCCTACGGCGTGGAGCTTTCGGAAGAGGCTGTATGCTGGAGCGACGTGCTGAAGGAAGAAGGGTATCGCACGGCCTACATCGGCAAGTGGCATCTCGATGCCCCGTACCGCCCCTACGTGGATACGTACAACAACAAGGGAGAAGTGGCTTGGAACGAATGGTGTCCGCCTAAACGTCGCCACGGGTTCGACAAGTGGATTGCTTACGGCACGTACGACAATCACCTGAAACCGATGTACTGGGATACGAAATCCGGACGGGAGGAGTTCTACTACGTCAACCAGTGGGGACCTGCCTACGAGGCCGATCGCGCTATCGAGTTCATCCGTACGGAAGGCACAAAGACTGACCATCCCTTTGCCATGGTGGTGTCTATGAATCCTCCGCATACGGGCTACGAACTGGTGCCCGAAACCTACAAGCGGCTGTACGACTCGCTCGATGTGGAAGCCCTGGCCCGACAGTTGCCCTACATTCCGGAAAAAGGAACCCCTGAAGGCGACTACTTCCGCGAAAACATCCGCAACTACTACGCCTGCATCACCGGAGTAGACGAACATGTGGGACGCATCATCCAGGCTTTGAAAGACTGCGGCGTATACGACAATACCCTCATCGTCTTCACCTCCGACCACGGCGTCTGCATGGGCGGACACGGAGTGGAAGGCAAGAACGTGTTCTACGAAGAATCCATGCGCATCCCCATGATTTGCTGCTGGAAGGGCAAGCTGCATCCGCAGAAAAGTGACCTGCCCATGGCGTTTGCCGACCTGTATCCTACCCTGCTCTCGCTCATGGGAATGAAAGCACAGATACCGGCATCCGTACAGACACACAACTGGGGACCACTGCTGCTGAACAAGGAAATACAAACGCCTGAGGAGGCTTTCCAGCCTTATTATTTCTGCGTACCCTCGGATTCTACTTCCGGCCGACGCGGTATCCGCACCGCACGCTACACGTATGTGACAGAGGTGGAAGAAGGCCAGCCCACGCACGTATGGCTGTACGACCGGCTTCACGACCCGAACCAGCTGCACAACCTTGCGGAAAGTCAGCCGGCTCTTTGTGATTCACTGAAACGAACTCTTTCTTCATGGCTCGAACAGACCCATGACCCATTTGAAAAATACTTGAAACCATGAATATGAAAAAGACATTACTGACACTACTGACACTGTTCGCCCTCTGCGCGACCACTACCGCAGCCCGTAATACCGACTACGAAGGTCCCCGCCCGGCTCCTCACCAACTTAAATGGCACGAAGCCGAACTGGGCGTGGTGTTCCACTACGACCTGCACGTGTTCGACGGACTGGTGTACGGACAAGGCAACAACCGCATCAACCCGATTGAGGACTATAACATTTTCCATCCCGACCAGCTCGACACCGACCAGTGGATTCAGTCGGCCAAGGCTGCCGGAGCCAAGTTTGCCATCCTCACTGCCACTCATGAAACCGGTTTCGGACTGTGGCAGAGCGACGTGAATCCTTACTGCATGAAGGCCCTGAAATGGCGCGACGGAAAGGGTGACATCGTGCGCGACTTCGTGAACTCCTGCCGCAAGTACGGTGTGCAGCCGGGCATCTACATCGGCATCCGCTGGAACTCCCTGCTGGGTATCCACAACTTCAAGGCAGAAGGCGAAGGCGAGTTTGCCCGCAACCGCCAGGAGTGGTACAAGCGTCTGTGCGAAAAGATGGTGACGGAACTCTGCACCCGCTACGGCGAGCTCTTCATGATCTGGTTTGACGGCGGTGCCGACGATCCGAAAGGTCTGGGCCCCGACGTAGAACCCATCGTGAACAAGTACCAGCCCAACTGCCTGTTCTATCACAACGTGAACCGTGCCGACCTGCGCTGGGGCGGTTCGGAAAGCGGTACCGTAGGCTACCCCTGCTGGTCGAGTTTCCCCTACCCGTACAGCCACAGTAACGCCACCGACGGAGTAACCGACCACAACAAGCTGCTGGCACACGGCGACCCCAACGGTAAGTTCTGGGTGCCTGCCATGGCCGACACGCCTCTGCGCGGATACAACGGACGCCACGAGTGGTTCTGGGAACCGGGTGACGATGACAAGGCCGTCTATCCGTTAGCCAACCTGATGGAGATGTACGAAAAGTCAGTCGGCCGCAATGCCACGCTGATGGTGGGACTTACCCCGAATCCAGACGGATTGATTCCGGAAGGTGACGTGCGCCGCCTGCAGGAATGGGGTGCCGAAATCAACCGCCGCTTCGGTCAGCCGCTGGCAGCAACTTCGGCCACCGGCAAGAAGAAAGTATCGCTCTCGCTCGGCAAGGTACAGCCCGTCAACTATTACCAGATTCAGGAAGACATTACCGGCGGCGAACGCATCCGTGCCTATCGGGTAGAAGCCCAGGTAAACGGCAAGTGGACTACCGTGGCCAAAGGTACTTCCGTGGGGCACAAGCGCATTGAATCCTTCCCTGCCGTAGAGGCTAAATCCTTCCGTCTGGTAGTAGAAGAATGCACGGCTGAGCCCCTCATCCGAAACTTTAGCGTTTATCACGTAAATCCTTAATCTAAAGAAAGATATTATGAACAAAAATCTTTTAGCACTTCTCGGGATAGCCCCCGTGCTTTCCCCGTTGCATACCCTGGCCAACGACCGTCCCGACCCACGTCCGAACATCATTTTCTTCCTGGTGGACGACATGGGATGGCAGGACACTTCACTGCCTTTCTGGACAGAGAAGACCATGTACAACGAGCGTTACGAAACCCCTAACATGGAGCGTCTGGCCCGTCAGGGAATGATGTTCACGCAGGCTTATGCCTCGAGCATCAGCTCGCCTACCCGCTGCAGTCTGATGACCGGAGCCAACGCCGCCCGCCACCGGGTGACCAACTGGACCTTGCAGAAGAACAAGACCACCGATGCCCAGAGCGAGGTGCTGCAACTTCCCGACTGGAACTACAACGGTATTGCGCAGGTGGAAGGCACGAACCACACCTTCGTGGCCAAGTCGTTCGTGCAGTACCTGAAAGACAGCGGCTACCACACCATCCATTGCGGAAAGGCACACTGGGGAGCCATCGACACTCCGGGAGAGAACCCCTGCCACTTCGGCTTTGAAACGAACATTGCCGGTCATGCGGCAGGCGGACTGGCTACCTACCTGAGTGAACTGAACTACGGACACGATGAGAAAGGCAACCCCACCTCGCTCATGTCGATTCCGGGACTGGAGAAATACTGGAAAACAGGCACCTTCGTCACCGAGGCCCTGACACAGGAGGCCCTGAAAGCCCTCGACAAAGCCAAGGAATACAACCAGCCGTTCTACCTCTACATGTCGCATTATGCCATCCACATCCCTATCGACAAGGATATGCGCTTCTATGACAAGTACAAGAAGAAAGGCATGTCGGACAAGGAAGCAGCCTACGCCTCCCTCATCGAAGGCATGGACAAGAGTCTGGGCGACATCATGGACTGGCTGGAAAAGAACGGAGAAGCCGACAATACCATCATCCTGTTCTGTGGTGACAACGGAGGATATGCCACCGGTGCCGGATGGAGAGATGAGCCGCTCTACACGCAGAATGCTCCCCTAAACTGCGGAAAAGGCTCTGCCTACGAAGGCGGTATCCGCGAACCGATGATTGTGAGCTGGCCGGGCGTGGCTCAACCCAATACCCGCTGCGACAAGTACGTCATCGTGGAAGACTATTTCCCCAGCATCCTCGAAATGGCCGGCATTACCGACTGGAAGGCACCGCAGACCGTGGACGGCGTGAGCTTCGTGCCCCTGCTCAAGCAGACCGGCGACCCGTCGGAAGGCAGAAGCCTTTACTGGAACTGTCCGAACCTGTGGGGCGAGCAAGGCCCGGGCATCGGCGCGACCTGTACCGTACGTCAGGGAAAATGGAAGCTGATTTATTTCTACGAAACGGGCAAGAAGGAACTGTATGACATTCCGGCCGACATCAGCGAGAAGCACAACCTGGCCGAACGCTATCCGGACGTAGTGAAATCGCTCTCGGCCAACCTCGGCGAGTTCCTCCGCAGTTCCGGCGCACAGCGTCCGTCGTTCAAAAAGACCGGAAAACCCTGCCCGTGGCCGGATGAAATCTGACCCTCGAAAACACACCTTTGCGTTTCAGTAAAAACGCAAGTGCATTTCATACAAAACGTCCTTGCGTCTGAATTGAAACGCAAGGACGTTTTACTGAAAACTCCTTTACGTTTTTTTCAAGCGTAAAGGAGTTTTTTTCGGAGTATAAACTCCGTATTTTTCAATGGTTCTCACCGCATCGTAACTCCCAGAAAGCTACGGCCGAAGCGGCTGCCACATTGAGCGAATCCACTCCGTGTGCCATAGGAATGCGCACCACATAGTCCGCTCCCTCGATGGCTGCTTCCGGCAGTCCGTCACCTTCGGTACCCATCACCAGGGCCAGCCGCGGTTCCTCCTTCAGCGGCGGATAATCCAGCGTAACGGAACGGTCGGTCAGTGCCATGGCTGCCGTGCGGAACCCCAGTTCCTTCAACTGCTCCAGCGGACGGTCTACCCACGTCCAGGGCACCAGGAACACCGAACCCATCGACACCCGCACTGCCCGACGGTTCAGCGGGTCGCACGAATCCGTGGTCAACAATACGGCATCTATTCCCAGTGCGGCTGCCGAACGGAAGATGGCCCCGATATTGGTGGTATCCACCACCCCATGAATGACCACTACCCTGCGTGCCCCACGACATACTTCCTCCACCGGACGTGGAGCCGGACGCCGCATGGCACACAGCACACCCCGTGTCAGCGTATAGCCGGTGAGCCGGGCCAGCAGTTCCCGGTCGCCCGTATAGACCGGCAGATGCGCCATGCGCTGCACAATGTCCGCCGCATCACCCGTAAGGTGCTTCCGCTCACAGAGCAAGGACACGGGTTCATAGCCTGCCTCCAGCGCCACCCGAATCACTTTCGGGCTTTCGGCGATAAAGATGCCCCGCTGCGGGTCAATGCGGTTGCGCAACTGGGCTTCGGTCAGGGTGCTGAATACTTCCACTCCGGGATACTCCAGCGAGGTGATTTCGATAACGGGCATAACGTAGACTTTTTTGAATGAACCGCAAAGTTACGACATCTGCCGCACATTCCAAGAATCACCCCACAGGAAAATCAGGTATCCCATTCACTCGGCTGCCGTATCGAGCAACGGAGCTTCCTCTTCCTCCGGTCCGCGAGGTCCCGGCCCCGGTCTCTCGCCTTCCGGCATCGGAGGCAACACCTGCGGCTGCGGTTTCACGGTCTGCCAGGTGGCATACTGTTCCTCGGTAAGAATCTTGCGGATTTTCTTCTCCCGCTTTTCCTGCTCCTTCTGCATTTTCTCGGCATGCTCCTTCATCAGTTCTTCCGGATTCATACCCTCCGGAGCTCCTCCCATTCCGGGGAATCCTCCACCCTGCGGCGGCATTCCACCTCCCATCGGGGGTCTTCCTCCCATGGGAGGCTGTCCGTTCATTCCTCCCGGATGACGCTGCATCATGTTTTCCACTTTTTCCTTTTCTTCCTTCAGGAACAACTTGTAAATCTTCTTGTACTGCTTCTCCGTCAGGTTCAATGCCTTATCCATCTCGTCGGTCCGTCGCTGGGCCGCCTTCTCCGGATTGGGCACTTCTTTCTTCTGTACTTCCTCCTGCGGGTCATCGTAGCGGATATTCGCACTTGCACTCAAAGGTGCACACATCAAGGCCATTCCGCAGGCCATCCACACAATTTTCTTCATCTTACTTACAATTTTAAATGAAAACTAATCGGAAACAAATGTAGAAGTCGCCTGCAATTTTTAAAAATAGAATCCACCAAATGCGGTTTTCTGTCTACCAATTGGAAAGAAATCTCGTATCTTTGCCCTCAGTTTAACCAATCACACACGCCTTTATGGAAAAAGAAACAATACCTACCTGTGTGGACTGCGGCACACAGAACTGCAAATACAAAGACCGCACCTACCCTGATTTCTGTCCTACGGATAACTTGAAAGAGGAAGACCGCCAGTGGGCGCTGGAGCGTTACGACGAGGGGCGCAACCGCGAGATTATGATTGCCAGTGCGGAAGTGGAATACGAAGGTTACTGCCAGTGGACCCGCGTGCAGGAAATCATGGAGTTTGCCCGGAAAATCGGTGCACACCGCATCGGCATTGCCAACTGCATCGGCCTCATCCGCGAAGCCCGTATCTTTGCCCGCATCCTCCGTGCCAACGGCTTCGAAGCTTACTCGGTCATCTGCAAGGTAGCCGGCCAGCCCAAAACGTCGATGGGCATCCCCGCACAATGTGAAAGTATCGGTGCCGCCATGTGCAACCCGATTCTGCAAGCCCGTCTGCTGAATGAAGCACATACCGACCTGAACGTGGTAATCGGTCTCTGCGTGGGACACGACAGCCTGTTCTACAAATACTCGGATGCTTACGTCACTACCCTCGTAACCAAGGACCGTGTGACAGGCAATAACCCGACGGCAGCACTGTATACGGCAGATTCTTATTACCGGAAGAAGTTTTTTGGAGGGAAATAAAAGACTCTGACTAATAGTATATAAAAAAGGGAAGCAGCACATCGATACGCCGCTTCCCCTTTTTATAATATTCTATTTCAATCACGCTACAATCCACCGCTCAATGCTTCGTGTCTCGTCACTGAAGTTTACTCCCACCTTTATCACCTTCCGGCCATCGGAAGCAAAGGCTGAGGCATACCCTTTCTCCTCTATCTGCTGCATGGCTTCTTCGGCGGTACCGTTCAACTTGAACTCCATCACGTAGATGTAGTCGGACGTCTTCAGCACCAGGTCCACACGGCCACGCGATGTGCGGTATTCCACCTCGGTGTGGAAACCCATCAGCTTGAACACAATGTAAAGAATGTTCTGGTAATGCACCTCGCGGTCACGGGCCAACTCATAAGGAGTATCATCGAAGAAGGTCTGCAGGCGGCTAAGGAAACCGTCCACATCACCCTTACGCACCTCGCCCACAAAGCACTGGATTTCATAAGGGGACTTGCTCACGCTCACCGACGCATAGTGAGGAAGCAGGAAACGGAGAAAACCCTGCTCCACCTCACGGTTCGGGAAACCGAGGGTATAGTTCTCAAACTCCGCGTTATAATCCTTGATGGTCAGATAACCGCTTTGATAGATGACCGGTACCGGATCGGTAGAAGCCGCATCGATGGAATCCAGCACCGGACCGCTGGTCACGATATGCTCAATCTCTTCCACCGGATAATGGTGAAGCTTCATCAGCTCTACCAGGTAAGTCGGGGTACCCGTTTCAAACCAATAGCTGCCTATCTGCATATTGGCAAAAGTACTCAGCAGGCTGAAAGGATTGTACATGCCGACTGAATTATAACAGAAATGATAACCGTCATAGTTTTCCTTCAGCAATCCACAAGCTTTGGTATAATCTATGCTCAGTTTATCGGCAAGCGAATGAATGTCCTCGTCAAAGTACTGGTGAAGCTCCGCATCACTGATACCACAAATTTCTGAATATTGATTCACCATGGATATATCACGCAGGTTATTCAAATCACTGAACACGCTCACCTTGCTGAACTTCGTCACGCCCGTCAGCATGGCAAAATGAATAGAACCGTCGCACGACTTGAGGGCACCGTAAAAAGCTTTGAGTGTGTTACGGAATTTTGTCTGCAATTCCGGATTTGTAATGGCCTGAAGCATGGGCTTGTCGTACTCATCAATCAGAATCACCACCTTTTGCCCCATTTTCTTCGCAGCCCGACGAATAACTCCTTCGAAACGGGTCGCCACAGAATACTCATCCGGGTTATGACCATACTCTGCTTCCCACTGCTTCAGCGTCAGTTCCAGCTTATTTTCCAGATTTGCTTCCGTATCATACTTTTCCGTATTCAAATCCATGTGAAGCACCGGATGCACCGTCCAGTCCTTTTCCAGACTTTCCATAGCAAGCCCCTTGAACAACTCACGCTTTCCCAGAAAATAAGCCTCTAACGTGGAAATCATCAGGCTCTTGCCGAACCGTCGGGGACGACTCAGGAAATAATACTTCCCTGTCTGTACCAGATTATATAAAAGCGAAGTTTTGTCTACATAAATATATCCCCTGCTACGGAGATCTTCGAAATTCTGTATGCCTACCGGATAAAGTCTGTTCATGGCCGTGTCGTTTTAATCCTTTCGTACACACAAAGGTAAGATTTATCTCCCGCAATTCCTAATCTGGCAGGCTGAAATCAAGGCGGCAATAGATTCCGGATAAGATTTATAGTCCCAAACAAAAAATTCCTTACCTTTGGACTAAACAACATAATATGTCATAAAACTTAAACTCTATAGTATATGAAAGCCAAACACATCGCATTCCTTTCACTCAGTGTGCTTGCAGGAACATTTGCTTCATGCACCGGCTCACACGAAATAAAGATTACAGGCTCAGCAAAAAATTTAGACGGAGGCACAATTATCTATCAGAAATCCATCGACGGAATGTTTAATTCGCAATCTCAGGATACATTGAAACTGAATACGGACAGCACGTTCAGTCTCACACTCCCCAGCAACGGGTACGAACAGATACGCCTGTTCCTGTGGGGAAAGCGTTACTTAGGTTCCTTCATTGCCGACGGCGGAAACTATCGCCTGCAAATTGATGCCGCAGCCACGCATCCCATCTCCATTCTGGAAGGCAAGAATGAAAAGAACATGGAGGTATCAAGGCTAATGGACGAACTGGGACAAGACGTGTTTGATGTACTTTCAAGAAAAGGCGACAAGTGGGGTATTACCCAGGACACTATAGCCACGTCAGTCAGCAAAAAGTTGCAGGATGCGGTATTAGCCTTAGATGAGAAGATGAAAGGTGTGGATGAGGATTTATATGAAAAAGCCTGCCAAAATACACGCATACAGACAATGTGGGCCTTCCAGAACCAGCTTTTCGGCATTGCCTACCGCTATTCCGAAGCCACCAAGCAAAGCTGGCTCAAGGAATGGGAAAAGATGATGGAATTCTGTCGGGTAAATCACCCGGCCAGCACTTTCTCGCCCGCTTTCCATGAAGTAATCTATAACAATGCCGGCATTACTTACTACACTAAAGAAGAACCGGTAGACGAAGACTTGAAGAAAAATCCCAATAAATTGATTTTCCATTACATCGAAAAGAACCTTACGAATCAGGCGCAGGAATCGGCCATGGCACTGCTTTTCCTGAGGGACGCAAACGAGGAAAAATACGACCCAGAAATACTTCCGCTGGAAGGACGATTCGAGCAACTGTATCCACAAAGCAAATGGCAACTGCTGATAGATGAAGCCATTGCCAAGAACAAGGCTTTCAATCAAGCTAAAATACCCGACTACATCCACTTTCCTGATGTAGACAACGCCAAGACATTCAAAGACATTACCGACTTATATAAAGGAAAGGTTATCTTCATGGATATATGGGCAACCTGGTGCGGTCCTTGTCGTTCCTCTTTCGCCTATGTAAAACCCTTACAGGAGTATGCCAAAGCGAACGACATCGTACTGCTGTATCTCTCCATCGACCGCCCGGAAGAAGATGCCAAATGGCGCAAGATGGCAGCACATTATGACCTGATGGGCGAGCATGTACGCGTGCAGGAAGCGTTTAAGGATGAAATATACACAACCTTCGGCAACGCACAAAAAGCGCTTTCCATTCCTCATTGCGTGATTATCGGGAAGGATGGAGAAATCAAGTTCAAATCGGCTGCTTCTGCGGAAGATATGGAAAAACTAAAATCTCAATTGAAAGAGGCAGCGCAGGCAGAAGCATAACCCCTATTGCTACTGAAACTCCTAATACACAGAAAAACCGCCACGTATCCCTTCCAAGATGCGTGGCGGCTATGTTTTACTTCAATGCTTTCCCGTCGGAAAAGGCATTGCCCACCTTCTCTCCTATCACCAGATAATGATGATGAATCGGGTCATACGTAATCGGTTTCAGACGGGCAGGGTCAATCTGTCCGTTTTCATCCAGAACCTCTTCCGCAGCTGACACGTTGACAATACGGCCTACCAGATGGTTACTCTCCTGGTCGTATGAAACCAGCTCACATTCCAACGTCATAGGCAGTTCTTCAATGAGCGGTGCATTCACAAACTCCGATTTTACGGCATGGAAACCGGCTTTGGCAAATTTGTCCGGCTCTTTCTTTCCTGAAACAAGCCCCACATAATCGCAGGCTGCCACATGGTCGGCTGTAGCCATACTCACGGTAAAGGCCTTCGTAGACAGAATATTCTGGGTCGTCTTGTGTCCTTCGGCCAGGCAGATGCCCACCATGTCATCCGTATAGATTCCTCCCCACGCCGCATTCATGGCGTTGGGGTTTCCATTCTCGTCGTACGCTGCCACGATAAATACGGGCATCGGGTACAACCATGTTTTTACTCCAAAATTCTTTCGCATAGTCTGTATATTTTAAAACAACATTTATTCAGATTCTCATTATTCCCATAATTTCTGCCAGCAATTTTCTGAATCATGATCCAAACTGCAAACGTAGGCAGAATGTAAGGGCGTTTCTGACTCTCCTTCCCCTTTCAACCACTTCAGTTTCAAGTTTACAGTACAATTATCCGATAATTCTTTTGTCCTTTTCCAATCGTTGAGGTACCATTCATTACTAGTAAGAATCAAGTCAGCTACTTCCTGTCGCGAAAGGATAAAGTAATGAAATTCCATATCAAGCCCTTCGCCGATAACCTGAACGAATACCCATGGTCCTTTAATCTTTTCCAACAAGGTATCCACCTTCTGAATCGTACATCCTACATTAAAATTAGGATTCTGCCCCAGTTGAGTCTTGACCTGAACAAGGGATATTTCATCTGTTTCGGGATTTATGCACACCAAATCTATGGATTCAAAATTCGTAATAGAAGCATTAGCATTCAACACATTCCATCCCTGTTGCATCAATTTCACTGAAACCATCTGTTCTCCAATGGCTCCTATTAAAGATTTCTTCATAATTCCTTTTCAGATTCTCAGTACAAATACCTGTCCCGCAAATATTCTTTCCATTTACTATCTTCCTCACAAGAAAAAAACACATAATGTCCCATTGCTTCAAACAGTCGCTCATAAGTAAGAGGAAGAAAGGTGCTCTGGCCTTTCTCTGTCAACAAACGCTCGTATTCAGGAAGCACCTTCTCATAGTGTTTGTTCCCGGAAGGATACAAATGCACCGATAAGAAATGCCGGATATCTGAATGCTGTACCATCGACATGCCAAGCATGTGATTACGCCACAACTGACGGTAATCATCTTCTATCAGAACTTTTGGAAAGGCTTCCTCGTCAGTGGCAGCAGAAAGCGTGTGATAGCATCCACTCTGAAGGGTGACACACAGATACTCTTCACTCAGTTTCTCCCGGGTATGCCTATATTCAGACGAACCCGGCTGCAACTTATAAGCCATTTCCGTGTATTTTACTTCTATACCGATTCCACAGAAAGCATCCGAATTATCCTTGTACGCAATATAACAGTCAAACGAGGTACCGTCATTCAAATAGCGCCATCCATCTGTAGTGTCTGCAGAAGAAGGAGCATATTCAACCCGGATACAGGTCACCTCCTTCACTTCCAGCCCTGTCAGTTCCCTCAAGAGTTCACCACACGCTTCTTTCGCACGAGAAGTAAGCCCCATCGGGAAAAACAAGTTCCACGGAATATGTTCACTACGGAGTAAGTTAGCCCATAACGGCTGTCTGTACGCCCCTATGGCAGACAAGATTTCTTTCCGGAAACCTTCGTAGAAATTCAATCCTTTCCGGGCATCCTTTTCCTGAAGCACATTGCCATAATAGTTCTTCGTACCATCCTGCCTGTTCAATGAATTGGCCTCACATCCCACCTGCAAACAATTTCGACGGAAATCAGATTGTTTGGTCCGAGCAATACGCTGCCAGTCCGTATCTCCTGCATAAAGCTCGACTTTTTCAGTTATCGCCACCTTAATCACCCCATCCAGGCGGTTTTCGAAGATACGGTAGGCTTCTTCTATTTCATTAAGCGGGAAGCGGTGTGTAATGAGCGGCGTAGTGTCAATCTTTCCCTCCGCTATCAACCGGAGGATTTCGGCACAGTCACAACCATCTACTCCGCCTGTCTTGAAAGTGAGGTTCTTACCGTACATGTCGGGCAAGGGAAGCACCTGCGGACGGTCGTACAAAGCCACGACGGTCACAATGGCATTCGGACGAGCGCACTCCCAAGCCAGCTGGAAAGTATCATCAGCTCCGGCCACTTCAATGACTACGTCGGCTCCTCCATGCGCACTGTGGGCTTTCACAAACTCCTGACACTGTTCCGGTGTAGTGACCAGAACTTCGGGATAATGAGTCTGCACAAAACGGATACGCTCTTCCGATTTCTCACATACAATGAGACAGCGCGGATGTTTCAGCCTGGCACAGAGCAAGGTACAGATTCCCGTAGGTCCGGCTCCAATCAGCAGCACCGTATCTTCGGGTGTGATTTCCGAGATACGGGCAGCCCAGAAACCAGTGGCCAGAATGTCACCCACGAAAAGTGCCTGCTCATCCGTCACCCCGTCGGGAATGCGGTTCAATCCCTGGTCGGCATGCGGCACCCGCACGTATTCCGCCTGTCCGCCGTCGATGCGGCAACCCAATGCCCATCCTCCGTCGGGGTCCTCACAATTGTTTACATATCCGTGCTGGCAGAAGAAACATTCTCCGCAGAAGGTCTCCACGTTGACCGTTACCCGGTCACCCGGCTTCACGGTAGTGACTTCTGAACCGACCTTTTCCACGATGCCCACCATCTCATGCCCCACCGTAATACCCGGTACAGCACGCGGCACACTGCCGTGCTTGATGTGCAAATCACTGGTGCAGATACTTCCCAACGTAACGCGCACCAGGGCGTCCTTCGGGCCTTTCAATTCGGGCACAGGCTTCTCTATCAGTGAGAAACGACCGTGCTCCATATACGTATAAGCTAACATACTCTTAAATTTTAATGAAAATACGCCTTCAACACTTCTCCGAACACCTCTCCCGGTGCTATCTTATCAAACAATTTCATCGAGGTATGCAGTTTCAGCACGTCCACCTCCGACCCCATCAGTTCCCGCACCGTGCGATGGCCACGATGAGCTAACAAGGCATGGGAGATTTCCCGCAGGCGGGCACCCAATATGGGATGTGCCAGATAAGCCCGGGCCTCTTCTTCCCCGTCCAGTCCATAAAACTCCGAGTTACAACTATAGCCCAACCCTTTCTGCTGAGGGAAAATATACCAAATCCAATGGCTGCGCTTACCGCCATTCCTGATTTCCTTTAATGCCACGGGATACACACCTTCCTGCGCATCCAGAAACCGTTGCAGATTAAAATTCGTGTGCGACATATTCCTTCGTTTTTATCTTTACTCAAATGTAAGGATAATCCCTTAATGAGCCAACGGTCGCGAGGAGAATTATTTTTGTCACAAGTATGATTTTCCTCCCTAATTCTTCGTTTATTAAAGAGTTATGCTTATATTTGTCTCGAAAATCCGCACAAAGGTGGTTTTCATCGCACATTGATTTTTAGATACAACAAATGATCGTTAAAGATGTCACACAAAGTTTTCGTTACGTTCCGCTGAGGTCCTGACCGGATTTTTCTCAGCATAGGAATCGAATGAATTATTGCTTCCGACAAGGAGGCCGGGATTGTTGTGCTCTTTGACGTACTAGCCGCACACCTCTCTTTCGATGGGGAAACGAGAGGGAATCTACGCTGCTACGGACCTTTAGTGTCCGTAAGCTTCTATCTTTATCTATTTCTATTTTCTCATTTTAAAATTCGTTTGTTGTATATGAAAAATGTTATGTTACGTGCTACACGCACCTTTATTGAAAATCTCTGTGCTCCCGAATATGCTCACAACCACCTCGCCGTGGAAATCTCTCATCCCGATGGTTTTACTGATGCTCAGGAACTCTCTATCCGGGTATATTCCAGCGAATACCGCCTGCTGGGCTGTGACACTCGTTCACTGAAAGGAAAAAGGCCCCGAAAAGTACGGTTCGACATCCTCTCTGAAGAAGAATGGGAAGCCGGACTCTACCGTATCTACGTCTACCGCAACGGACGCCCGATGGGATGGACACTCTTAGAACTCTATTCCGGCTACGAATGCTGGGACAAGACCGAGGTGGAGGATTTCCAGACCCGCCCTGAAGAAAAATACTTTGCCGAGACTTTCTGCTTCCTGCCCCTGTTCTCCTGGATGCACCAGGAACAATGTGACTCGAACCTCATCCGGCAGTTCCTCGAAACATTGTATGCGCTCGACAGCCATCAGCTTGCCGTGCCTCACCTGCTCGTTTCAGGCAATCAGGCTCGTAAATATGCCGCCCGCCTGCTGGCCCGCCATTTCTGTGAGAAGCAGACTGCTCTCTGCAGCCATTTCTCCCTACAGGAATTGCTGGAGGGTTCCCTGCAATGGAAAGTCCTGCAAGAGAAGATGGATACTCGAAAAGTGGTGCTGGTGGAAGTGCCCTACATGGACTACTCCCGGCAGGAATCCAACCTACTCGACTTGCTAGGAAACCTGATGGAACAGAAAACTTCTTCCGGCCCTATCTTCATCTTCTACGGTACGATGGACAGTACCTATCAGTTGCGCAGATGCAGCACAGCAATGAGCCGCATCTTTACGGAAGAGAACACCATCTATACACCCGACAAGGTGGAAACCGATGACCCGGATGAAGCCTTTACAGTAGATAATCTTCCTTTACCGTTTGATGAAGAACAGCCGCTTCCGCATACCGAAGAAGATAGTCCCCTGCCCGAGGACAACATGCCATCGGATGCCGAACAGGCCTTGCAGGAGATGGTGGGACTGACCCGCCTGAAGGAAGACTTGCGGGAGGCCCGGATGCTGGCCGCCTTCATGAAGCGGCGTATGGAATTAGGCCTCGACACGGAACTGGACAACCGCCACCACATGCTGTTCTTAGGCAATCCCGGTACAGGAAAGACAACGGTGGCCAAACTCATCGGACAGCTGTATCACCAGATGGGACTGCTTTCCAGCGGACATACCATAGAGACATGCCGCACAAAGCTGGTGGGCGAATACATCGGTGAGACAGAAAAGCACATCAGGCAAGCCATTGAGGAGGCCCGGGGAGGCGTACTCTTCATCGACGAAGCCTACACCCTGATTACCACGAAACAAGAAACGAAAGATTTCGGAAAAGAGGTGATTCACGCCCTGCTCACCGTGCTCTCGGAACCCAATCCCGACATGATTATCATCCTGGCCGGCTACGAGGACAAAATGCAGCAGATGCTCCGTACCAATCCCGGCTTGCAGGAGCGTTTCCCTCTCCAGTTCTACTTTGACGATTACAATGCAGACGAACTGATGGAAATGGCACACCGTCTCTTGCAGAAACGCAATTTCCAGCTTACTCCTGAAGCGGACAAGGAACTGTACGCTCTGATTACGGAAGCCACTGCCCAGCGCGATGAGTATTTCGGCAACGGACGCTGGCTGCACAACCTGATTGAGCAGGGCATCATCAAATGCATGGCCCAGCGTATCATGTCGCAACCTTCCGTTCCAGACAACACCTTCCTGTTCCGTACCATCACCCAGGAAGATGTCGTGAAGGCAGGTAATCGTCTCCGCGGCAAGCAGGTGGTGAAACTGGAACCGCAGCCCATCCGTCGCATCGGGTTCAGGGCCTGAGAAAATTACCGACCAATCGCTAAAAATCCCCCTGCTTTCGCTGCAAAGTGAAGCAGAGGGATTCCTTTATTTCCAATATTCTCTCATTTGTTGAACACCAGTCTTTCCGTATCATATCCGCGCTTCCGAAGTTTATCCAAGAGTTCCTGAAGCACCCCGTCGGGCAAGGTTTCCTCGCGGCTCATGATCCAGAGATACTTGTCACTGCTACTGCCTATCAGCACGTAGCGGTAATCCGGGTCAATATCGAGCACATAATAGTCGGCATAGAACCACAGGAAGAACGATACTTTCAGTTTGCCGGGGTCGTTCGGATCGGGCTGTTTGGCCTTTCCCTTGATTTCCTTGTACTTCCCATCTTTGTATCCCGCGTTCAGCACCTCAATGCGCCCGTTGGAGAGCAAGGTATAAGTGGCCGTTACACGGGTCATGCCCTTTTCAAAGCGGTGGTCGTAACGGGCTATTTCGTGCCACTTCCCCATAAAACGCGGCACGTCGAATGTCTGTACCGTCCGGTTGTCTATCTCAGTAGTGTTACTGCTTTGGCAACTGCCAAGCCCTAACAGGGCACACAGAAGAATCAGGATGTGTTTCATAACGCGTATTTTTTAAGTTCAAAGGTTGTATCTCCCACAAATATACCAAAACCTGACCAATTACGGAGGCATTTATCAAAAATAAATCCCTCAATCGTTAGGTCAGCTACACAAGAATACCTACCTTTAAGACCGTTATTTTTTACCAGGCAATCTATCAGAAAAATATGAAAAAGACAAAACTATTTTTTGTAGGCGCTGCCGTCCTGATATGGGGAGGAACGGCCGTACATGCCCAGTCGTGGAGAAACGGAGGGGCAGTTTCTTTGGATAAGCAGTATGCCGATTATCCTTGTGTGAATTTACTGGACAGTACCAGTGTGACAGTGGAACCTACCGGACAAGGCTCGTTTGCGGTCTGCCGGGCCGTACGGGTGCAGACAACTGCCGGAGCCTTGCAACAACGGGTACTGAAATACGATTACGACCCGCTGACGGCAGCCGCCACCTTCAAGCGAGTGACCATCTACCATGCCGACGGAACCTATACATCGGTTGATGTGAGCAAGGCGTGCGACTATGCCGCTCCGGCCAGAGCCATCTACTGGGGAGCCCGCCAGATTATGCTGGAACTGGGCGCATTGCAACCGGGCGACATCATCGACTATGAGATCGACAAGAAAGGATTCACGTACGCCTTGCTGGGTGATGCGCCCCAAGCAGGAGACGACTCCCGCTTTATCCCGCCCATGCGCGGACAGTTCTACGACATCGTGCCCTTCTGGTCGGCCGATCCCACCCTGCGCAAAGTGTACCGCGTCAGTCTGCCGACCGAAAAAGAAATGCAATTCCAGTTCTATCAGGGCAGCTGCGCTTCCTCCATGCGCTATGAAGACGGACGGAAAGTCTATACCTTCGCCAAAGATGCCATCCTTCCCTTCCGTCGGGAACCGAATATGGTCGATTTCTATGATGCCGCACCGAAACTGATGATGTCTACCACCGCCGACTGGAAAGAAAAGTCACGCTGGTTCTACGGAGTCAACGAAGACTACGGCAGTTTCACCGCCATTCCAGAGGCCCAGAAGAAAGTAGACGAGCTCATTCGGGGTAAAAAGACCGAACTGGAGAAAGTGGCAGTACTCACCCACTGGGTAGCCGACAACATCCGTTATGCAGGTATCTCCATGGGCAAGGGAGAAGGATTCACCCTGCACAACCTGAAAATGAACTACACCGACCGCTGCGGGGTGTGCAAAGACATTGCCGGCACGCTGATTGCATTCCTGCGGATGGCAGGATTCGAAGCCTTTCCGGCCATGACCATGGCTGGCAGCCGGGTGGAGACCATTCCGGCCGACCATTTCAATCACTGCGTGGCTGTGGTGAAACTCAGTGACGGCACGATGATGCCGCTCGACCCCACGTGGGTACCTTTCTGCCGGGAACTGTGGAGCAGTGCCGAACAGCAGCAGAATTACCTGCCAGGCACACCGGAAGGCACCGACCTGTGCCTGACTCCCATCTCCGACCCGGAAAACCATTACGTACGCATCAAGGCACAGAACACCCTCGATGAAAAAGGCACGCTGAAAGGCACCTTTACCATCGAAGCAGAAGGACAGAGCGACAGCAACATCCGCCGCATCTTCACCACCGGATTCCAAAGCGAATGGGCACATACCATGGAACGCCAGTTGCTGAACGTATCGCCCAAAGCCCGATTGAAAAGTGTGGACTACGGACGAACACCGAAAGACTACCAGCGCGCCCCCATCCAGATTACGTTCCGCTACGAAATTCCGGAATATGCACTGAAGGGCGACCAGGGAGAAATGTTTTTCAAACCCTTCGTGCTGAACAACCTCTACACGCAAGTCCTCTCCTACCTGCGGATAGATACCAGCCTGGAGAAACGGGCCTACGGCTTCAAGGACGGCTGCTCCCGTCTGGTGGAAATGGAAGAAAACCTGAAACTTCCTGCAGGATACGAATGGCAAGGAAAGGAAAAGCAGGACCAGATGGACGGGCCAGGTGCCGGATTCACCGGATACATAGGCCAAAACGGCAACCAGTTGCAGGTGAAAACATCCTTGCGCCTGAAGAAGCGGGTCTACGAAGCATCCGACTGGGAAAGTTTCCGAAACGCAGTGAACACAGCCAAGGGATATGGAGAATATATTGTGGTAAAGAAATAACCACTCATTCGAGGATTTAACAAGAAACGAAGCGTAATGAAAACATTATCAATCTACATAGGAATCATAGGAATGCTTTTGCTGGCAGTGCTGCCGGCCAGAGCCGCATCGGAAGCGGAATTCCGCAAACTTTCGAAAACGTACACCCTGCGTGCCGACGGCAGTCAGGAGATGCGGGTACAAAAGGAACTCACCCTGTTCACCCATGCCGCCATGAACGGCTTGTACGGAGAAACATTTATCGTGTATAACCCCGATTTTCAGAAGCTGGAGATTCACGCGTCCTACACCCGTCAGAAAGATGGTACCGTGGTTCAGACACCCGCCAATGCCTTCGTAGAGGTGTTGCCTGCCGCAGCTACCAACGCACCGGCCTACAACCAGTTGAAAGAGATGGTTGTGGTGCACACCGGACTTGAATTAGGTGCCACCATCGTGCTGGACTACTCCATTGTGAGTAAAGCCGGTTACCTGCCGGAACTCGATGTCTGCTGTCCGGTCAAGGAACTCTCTCCCATCAAGGAATTTACCTTCCGCCTGAACGTACCAGCCGGAAAATCTGTACACTATGAACTGCTGAACGCCTCTGCCCAGCCGTCCATTGCCCAGAGAGACGGAATGAAATCCTTCACCTGGACACTGAAGGAAGTAAAACCCCGCCCTTACGCCTATCCTTCTGCAAGAGAAAGCATAGGACAAGCACAAGCGATAGCCAGCGGCATGATGCCCGTATTCATGGCCTCAACCTGGTCACGATACGATGAAGCCCTGAAAAGCCTGAAAGCACAATTCCAGCCCGGCAACCGCTCCGTTATCGAAGCAAAGGTAGCCGAACTGACCCGAGGCATCCAAGGCAATCCACAGGCAGTCCGCAACGCCATCGCCCACTACATGACTGAACTGTATCAATTGGGCCGTTGCGGTGTATCACTGCAGGATGCCGGCTATCGTTTGCGTCCGGCATCGGAAGTCATCCGTTCGGCTTACGGCACCCAGGCAGAATTAGCGAACCTGGATGTTACCCTGCAGCAGGCAGCCGGACTGGAAGCGGAAGTAGCCGTATGTGCCTTGCGTCCGTCGAAAGCAGAAAACCAAGGTTTGTCTACCATCGTATCGCTGGTAGCCCAAAGCAAGCTGATGCCCGAGAAAGTCGTCCTGACAGGCACCGAAGAAGCCAACCTGCAACCCTTCCTGGCGGTGACCAGTCTGGATGGAAAACCACTGACAATGGAAGCTTACTTAGGAGCCAAGGAAATGCAGCAGACCGACACCCTGAAGGTGGATGAAAAGAAGTTGCAGCAACCCGCCGAAGGATGGGGAATCGTGACACTGAACGACCCTACACCGGCCCGCACGCTCTATGCGTATGCCGCCAATACAACCATTCCCGAGAATATCCTTCTGCCGAGAACGGTGAACTGCACACTGGAGACCATTGTCTGCCTGCCGGAAGGTATGAAAGTGACTCCCCGCGCCAACAAGGAAATCAGTAATGCCTGCGGAAAAGTAGTATTCAGCTACCAGCCCACGAAAGAAGGCATGAAAGTGACCCGCAGCCTGCGCATCAGCCGTCAGTTACAGACTCCGTCAAATTACAAAGAGCTGTATGCCCTCCTGGCAGAATGGAGAGATACCAATAATCATACGCTGGTGGTAAAGAAAGTAGCAGAATAAGCTGAAAAATAACTCTCACGAAAAAGGAATCGCCTCTTAAATAGGTCGGTTCCTTTTCTTTTTCCCCGAAGCCGCTGCCACACTCAACAACATTTCCGGCCAACTTTTCCGTTTCCTGTTTCCTGCCTGTTTGAATGTTCGCTGAAAATTACTACATTCGCAGTAGAATCTAAATCCAGTGGTTATGAGCAAGCTATATCCGGTAGGAGTGCAGAACTTTGAGAAAGTGATATTAGGTGGTTATGAATACGTCGATAAGACCGCCTTGATTTATCAGTTGTTCAATACAGGAAGTTACTATTTTCTGAGTCGTCCGCGACGCTTCGGAAAAAGCCTGCTATTGTCGACCCTTGAAGCCTATGCACAAGGAAAGAAAGAGCTTTTCAAGGGACTGGCACTGGAGAAACTGGAGAAGGACTGGACGGTATATCCGGTGCTGCATCTGGATTTGAATACACAGAAATACGATACGCCGGAATCGCTGACCAGCATTTTGAATGATAATCTATGTATTTGGGAAAGTCGATACGGCGCACGGGAAAGTGAGACAAGTCTTTCCCTTCGTTTTCAAGGTATCATCCGCCGTGCCTGCGAGCAGACAGGCCGCCGTGTGGTGATTCTCATCGACGAATACGACAAACCCATGCTTCAGGCCATCGGCAATGAAGCTTTGCAGAACGAATACCGCAGTACCCTGAAAGCCTTCTACGGAGCTTTGAAATCCATGGACGGCTGTATCCGCTTTGCCCTGCTCACGGGAGTGACCAAATTCGGCAAGGTTAGTGTGTTCAGCGATTTGAACAATCTGCGTGACATTTCCATGATTGACCAGTATGCCGAAATCTGCGGTATCAGTGAGAAAGAAATTTATACCTATTTTGAAGAGGATATTCACGAATTAGCCGCAGCTACAGGCATGAGCTATGAGGAAGCTTTTGCGGAACTGAAAACAAACTACGACGGGTATCATTTCACGGAAAATGCCATCGGTATGTACAATCCGTTCAGCCTGCTGAATACCTTTGCCAACCGACGGTTCGGCAGCTACTGGTTTGAGACAGGCACACCGACCTACCTCGTCGAACTGCTCAAGCTCCACCACTATCCGATAGAAGAACTGGAACACATCGTCACCAGCCAGCCGGTGCTGGACAGCATCGACACAGCCTCTACCGACCCGATTCCGGTTATCTACCAGAGTGGCTATCTCACCATCAAGGGTTACAACAAGATGTTCGAGAACTACACGTTAGGGTTCCCCAACCGCGAAGTGGAACAAGGGTTCTTCAAGTTTCTGCTGCCCAACTACGCATCGGTAAGCGTAAGCAAGTCACCCTACCAGATTCAGTGCTTTGTGGAGGAAGTAATGGCAGGCAAAGTAGACGATTTCTTCGAACGGTTGAAGACTATGTTTGCAGACATCCCTTACGAGCTGGCGCGCGACCGTGAAGTGCATTACCAGAATATTCTCTACATCATTTTCAAGCTGATGGGTTTCTATGTGCAGGTGGAGTACCACACCAGTCGCGGTCGGATTGACCTGGTGCTCCAGACGCAGGACTACGTGTACATCATGGAATTCAAGTTGAACGGCAGCGCGGACGAAGCCCTGGCCCAGATTCGGGAGAAAGGCTATGCCGCACCTTTTGCCAAGGACAGCCGTACGGTCTACAAGATTGGTGTCAACTTCAGTGATGAGCTTCGGAACATTCAGGAAGTGAAGGTAGAGATGGGACAATAAGAAGAAACTACAAAACAAATACGTATGAAAAATTATGTGATGACGGGTGCCGCCGTGTTATCAGCCTTCTTGTTTTTGGGTTGCGGAGGGCAGAATAAACAGAAAGCAGAGAAAGATATGGATGCAGATACGACAAAGACCGTATGTACTCAGGTAAAGTTACAGAAAGACAGCCTGCTGGCCACGTTGACGCTGGACGGTATGAAGGTGACATGGATTCGTGACAATGCCAGCCCACGGTTGATGCCGCGTACTCTCTTTCCAGATGCGACAGATGCACTGATGGACAGCCTTTCTCTTCAAGAGGGCATACCGGCTTCCGTCAGTACGTTTTTGATTGAATGTGATGGCAAGCGGATGCTTTTCGATACCGGTGTCGGTGCTCCTGATAGCCGGATGATGGAGGGCTTGAAATCGTTGAACGTAAAGCCTGAAGATATAGACTGCTTGTTTCTTACCCACTTCCATGGCGACCATATCGGCGGAATGATGAAGGACGGCAAGGTGGTATTCCCGAAGGCTGAGGTATATGCTTCGAAGGCAGAATACGATGCCTGGATGAAAATGCCGGCCGACAAAAGGGCACAGGTAGAGACCACGATGAATGCCTATAAAGACCGTCTGCATCTTTTTGCTTTTGGAGATACGCTTCCCGGAAATATACTCCCAATGGAGGCCATAGGACATACACCGGGACATACCGTTTATAAGGCGGGCAAGCTGCTGGTAATTGGTGATTTGTTTCACGGGTATGTCTTGCAGAAAGACCATCCCGAAATCTGTGCGCAGTATGACATGGATAAGACCGGAGCCATAAAAAGCCGCAAATACTACCTGCAATATGCCCGTGAAAACGGACTGGTAATGGCAGGTATGCATTTGCCTGTTCCGGCCTTTGCGGAATAAGGCTGTGGAGTTCGTGATGTCTTTTAGATTAATCGTTTATAAAAGCTGTCGCATTGTTTCTTTCTTCTAATAATGCGATTAGCTTTTTCTCATCCTTTGCATATAAATAGACTTTCTTTCCTTTCTGAAGAGTAAGGCATACGTTATACCATCCATGAATCACGTCAAACTTAGTGGAGGCATAATGGTCTGTTTTTATGATATCCTGTAAAACTACTGTTTTCAAAAGGAGGTGTGGAGTTCGCAGTTGCAGTATGTCGTTCCTTACAGCGTAATAAGTGCGACTGTGCATCCAGCCGATGAGAATCCCGCTCAGCATATAGGATGAGTAAGGATACAGGAAACTTGCACCTTCTTTAGGGACTTGGGTAATCATATTCAGGATGCAATAGAAAATCAGTCCTCCGAGGAACCACCACAGGATAATGTAGCCCCCATAAATCCATCTGTTTTTAAGTCTGAAATTTTCCATATGGTTTAAGGCAAGATATGTAATTGGATAATGAACAAATATACAAAAAATAAGCGAAGAAGTGCTCCAATGCCTGTCTTTTTATTGTAAAACTAGAGTTTTTCCCTTATTTTTGTTGTTGCGAAGCAAATTGTTACACCATACCTAGATATGACAGAAAAAAAACAGAAATCTTTTTGCGGGTTGATGATGTGCCTGATAGGCATTTTCCCGGCAAAAGGCGTAAGCCAGACACTCGACAGCCTGTCTACTATCGAGATGAAGGAAGTGGTGGTGAAAGCCCGGATGCACCGTACCGATGCTTCCTCTTCCATCTTCACTCCGACAGCCCGCCAGAAAACTTCCGCACAAAATGCGATAGACCTTCTGAAGCAGCTCGCCATACCTCAAATCAACATTAACCTGATGGATAATACGGTCACCACGCCTAGCGGACAGGGTGTAGACATATACATCAACTATATTCCTGCTTCGGCAGAAGAAATGGAGGGAATATCCACTTCCGATGTGCGACGGGTGGAATACCTTGACTTCCCGGCTGACCCACGTTTCCAGGGAAAGGAGCATGTGGTCAATTTCATTGTACAGCAATACGAATATGGAGGCTATACTAAGGCAACCTTGAATGAAAACTTTTTGATAGGCAAACTCTCAAGTCGGGCTTCGGTTTACTCCAAGTTTGTGCATAAACGGATGACCTACGATTTGTATGCGGGGGCTTCCAATCATGATATCAGCCATTCGGGCAATTCCGTTTCCGGAATCTACAGTCTGCAGAATGAAGCGGGAGAAGCCTATCAGATGAACCGAAACGAAACGCTGGAGAGTTCCCGCCTCAAGTACAACCAGTATCCGGTCACGTTCCGGGCCATCTATGACACCGATAAAATGCAGATAGCCAATACCGTTGGTTTCAATTTTGACCAGACTCCGTTGTCGGAAACAAAGGGCATACTGTCGTTTGTTCCCCAGCAAAACACCGATTATTCTTACTATAAAAACGAGCCGTCCACCAGCCGTTATTTTGTCTGGTCGGGTAACTATTATTTTATCCTTCCCCACGATTTTGACCTCAGCGTGTCACCAGGCATGAATTATGGGCATACGAATTATTCGTATCTTTATCAGACTTCATTGCCGGGCAGTTCCCGCATTGCGAACATTTCAAGGGAGGATGTCTGGCAGTTCCGGGGAAGTGCCACGTTGTTCAAGAAGATAGCCGACAAGCAAAGCGCTTTCTTCCGGGCATGGTTCGGCTCGACCTCCAACAACGTGAACTATTCGGGTACATCGCCCTACGACAACGATTTCTCAGACACCTATGCCGGTGCCGCGCTGGGTTATAATTTCTCGAATGCCCGATGGAACGTCCGGGCCGACGCTGCCTTACAATGGGAAAAGAACCAGATTAACGACCAGTCTGTGGCAGAGGTCTATCCGCTGCTGAACTTGTCTGCAGGTTTCTCTCCCTCACAAAAGCACTCGTTCCGTACTTTCTTCCATTTCGGGGCAAACTACCCCGGGGCCAGTGAAAAGACACCGAATGTTCTTCAGCAGAACGAGCTGATGTACTATACGGGAAATCCTACCATCGGACTTTCCCGACAGGTGACCTTCAACCTGTCCTACAATTGGATACCGACGAGCGCATTCTCTGCTTCGGCATTTATGCAGTACTTCGGCGAATATAACCTGTATGTGCCGGTTTACCAGCCTTATCAGGACGGTAAGGCTCTGCTCCGTACGTTTGAGACGGATGGGGCATACAACCGGACACAGATAGGCTTGTCGTTCAATTACAGACTGTTCAATGGGAAGCTGCAACTGGCGGCCTCTCCCTCGGTTTCCTTCTATCGCATGACGGGGCTTTTCGACATTTCGCAGTCCCCGTTCTACTGCAATGCCTCTGCCACTTATTATCTGGGTGATTTCTATTTTCAGGCAGCTTATCAGACTCGAAGCCTTACGGTACAGGGCAACCGGGGCGTAATCTATAAGGACCGTGATTTCTATCAGGTTTTGGCCGGGTGGAGCCGTTCCAACTGGAACATCCGTGTAAGCGGAATGAACCTGTTCCGTAAGGACTGGCTGTGTGCCACGAATCTGTTGTCCACTCCTCTTTATTCCGAAACCCGGCTTGTAGAAGGTAACAATTTCCATCAGCGCCTGAATCTGTCGGTCACTTATACATTCGGATACGGCAAGAAGGTGAAGCGAGGGAACGAGGTCGGCGAGCAGTCGGGGGCGGTGTCTGCCATTATGAAATAGTGATATAAAAGGGAGAAATTTCGGTATGAACTAAAAACAATCATGGTAGAAAAAGAAATAATTGACGACTGGCAAGAGAGATTTCCTATTTTATCTCCTTATACACCTTCTACTTTATATATGAAGGTTGATATCGTTTTGTGGGGATTAAGGATTGATAAAATCTTTTCAAAACAATATCGTATTATCTTCGAATGCCTGCCATTATGGGAGGATTCCGTACAGAAAAGAAATATACCCGTTTTTTACACAGAACTTTGGGGTAAGAATGGAACCCAGTTTTTTATAGATTATGTATCTCATGACAGATTGTTTCAAAGTGCTTCTGAGTTTGCCGGGAAACAATTTGGGCTATTTTTCAAAGATAAAGTTATGACTAGTGATGTATGGAAATGGCTTGATCAACTATCTTCTTCATTAATCCCGAAACATAATCCGATTAATTTGTACCGTATTTTTGAGTTTAAACTTGCCTTGGCTCTTTTTTTAGACGACAAGTATTTAATGGATAAGGCGAAAAAAGAGATAGATGCTGAAATCAGGCATTGGGATGTGCTGCGTTTTCAAAAGCTATTTTCAAAATCCCCCGATGAATGGCGTGCAGAATTGTATGCAAAGTTTGAAAATCGGGATTCTTTTATCCGGTTGGTCGCTTCCAATATGAAAGATAAAAGAATAATAGGATTAAAAGAAGCTCATTTCTGTACTTCGGGCATTCCTGAAAAGTCTTTTTGGAAGCAATTCATAGAGATATTCAAATAAGTATATGATTAGTTGTTCTAATAGGCGGACATTTGTTACTGCGATATTTTGTATGTAAAAGCAATTCTATAAGCTTCTTATGAACTATATGTCATCATGCGCTGATATGATGGAATTTTCTATAAAGGTGTTTTTTACTGTCTGAAGTAATTTATCTTTTTCGAATTTCTTCAGTTTCCCCGGATATTTTAAGTCCTTTAAAAAGTTCACAAATGAAAGGGCTAAAAATTTGAGACATTCTTCTTTCGTTTTCAGCTTAAAATAACCTTCGAAATCCACCACAAAATCTGCCGTGAGACACTTATACATTCTTACCTCAGGAGTTACAGAGCCCTTACATTTCAAAGTTTTATCCTCATAATATTTAGGACGATGAACTTTAAAGAACTTGCTGAACGGAGGTGACACACATATAAATGCTATGCATACACTTTCAACTAGATCCGTTTTTAATCTAAGCAGCCCATTTGATAATAAACTCTCAAATGCACTGACAGCATCTGAATGGATACTAAAAGTAGAAATTTCTCTTGAGATTATTACACATAATGTTATTTCCATACTTTATCAATTCATATAGTTGGATGCATGATTGCTGAAATTCGGCTGTTCCAGTTCCTTGATGAGCATTTCTTCCCGTTTCTTGTATTCTGTGGAATCTTGTATGCTGTACCAGAGGTGTTCTTCAGGCCGGGTACTTAAATCTATCCATACCTTAGCCTCCCAGTAATCCATTTTCTCTGTGCGGTGTCTGACCGCTGGCTGGGGAGATGAGCATGCATAAAAGAACCAGTGAAAGTAATATTGTATTTCTTGTATCCATAATTGACTCATGATAAAAGTGATTCATTGAAAATGAAATTCATGTTTGTCAAAATCAAATACGGATATTGAACCGTCAAAGAATTTCAGGCCGATACATCCTTCGGTGGTAAATTTAGGCAATGCAGGGGTGATGGCAATGATTTGTTGCTTAAAACTCTTCTTGCAGAAATTGGCTTGCTCTGCAACTATGGCTTCTCCAACAGGCACTCCTTTCTTGTTATAAGCTGTCTGTATCTTGAGTTCCGTATTGTTTTTCAAAAAATCCTGAACGGCAGGATTCTGTTTCATCAGGAAAAGGAAGGATGCGTTCCCTAAGTCCAGCACAAAATTTCCTGAGAGAGTATATCTTTTACCCTTTTGCTTGAAACACAGGTCTGTTCTTACGGCAGGCATGTTCTGGTAAGTGTCGTAATTGATGGCGACGGTGCTGTAATTTGTGGATTCCGAACTGAATAGTTTTCTGTTCAAAACCTGAAGCCTGTAATTTTTCATATCTAATTTTATGATATGGGCCCCGTCGTTAGAGTGGCTGATGCGTTGTATGGGAATGGCCATGTCGTGGCCCGACTGATAATTTGACAGTACAAATATTTCGCCGCTGTATTCCGCATTATCACCCAGTTGTATGGTTCCTGTCGCCTTGTGCGTTATTTTGTATTTTCTGCCTCCCAGATTCATCCTTTCATATCTTTTGGTTTTGACAAAATCCAGGTTCATGTGCCGGCTGTTTTCAAAAGCATAAAGGGAATCTATTAACATTACATGGATACCTGATTCCAGAAGGATTGTTGCCATGAGCTGATGATTGATTTTCGTCTTAAAAATATAATGCCCGTTCGTATTTTTTTCTAACTGAAAGGTGTCTGTGCCGGATGACTGGGCAAAAAGGCTATTGCAGAACAGCAAGGCGGTTGATAGCAGTGTAATGATTTTTTTGGTCATAAAGGTCGTTTTATGGTGTGAAAGCAAATATATGAAAAAAACGGCACAGATTTACATTTCTATTTTGTTTTAACCGAATGTCAAAACGCTTTGGGGAAGACTCCACTTCTTCAAGGAGTTTTCTATGTTTTCCACAAAGGAAACGTATGTTCTTCGGTGCGGAACCATATGTTTCTGCTTTTGAAAACATACGGTTCAGGATCGGAAGACGTAAAAATAAAACCGGTATTTCCCGGAAAACGGAGCTTCGTTTTTCTAATCCCTTTCCCAACTTTGAAAAGCCGTTTCTTTTTCGTATCTTTAAAAACTAGATTTACCTAACAATCAGATACGTATGAAGAAAGTGATGTTGCTTCTTCTGCTGTGTGGCGTGATGCTGACGCTCAAAGCCACAGGGCAATCGGGCGATGTGATTCTAATTATCCCAATAGCGTATGAAGACAAATGCATTTTTTCAACTGTTTGTGGCGGTGGCTTGCATGATGTGTGTCGGCTGCACGGGCAAACGAAAAGCACAATCGGATGTTGCTTTGGTAAAGGAGACTCCTCCGGCAGTACAGAGTCCGGAAGTAACGGATGACATGCTTGCAGCAGAGGATCCGGATACGGAAACTTCGACAGACAATCTGCCTCGACCGGTGGCGATGGTGCTGGAACCGGTGGCACGAGATATTCCTGTTGGCCGTCCTCTTTCTGCAGATTCGCTTTCCATGCGTACGGAATATGATTATTATCCTATAGCGACTTCCAAGGTCAAGGTCTTCATTACCAATCGTGCGAACCGGGAATATGACAGTGGAGAAGGGTACAGTCTGGTATATTACAATGAAGCACTAAAGCAATGGGAACCTCAGCCTACCAGTCCGATAATCAACGATGTGTTGTGGGTGTTTACGCCCGATTATCCTACAGACCGGCAGACTATTCAATTATATACGGACAAGAACCGTCCCGGCAGGTATCGTATTTACAAATCATTCAACCGTAATACACGTACGGCATACGCGGAGTTTGAACTTATATCCAAGGCTCAGCACCGGAAACTACTCGACAAAATTAGCCGGTACAGGGAGAAACATCCCAAGGACCGTGTCATAGAAAACCTGAATTCTGGGGGATTCCAGGATAATGACACGCTGTATATGTCGTGGATGGTGAACTCGGAGGCATTGCAGAAAGAGTTCCGGCAGAAGGTGCTGAATTATGCGGCAATCGTGGTGAACGACGGAAAAGAGGATGTGGCTACTTATTTCACCCAACCGATGTACACGGATACTTTCGGCATCAAGATGTACACGGAGAAGGCGGTGTATCCGCCAAATACGGAATCCGTGGCAGTGAGAATCGTGAACCGGAGCGGACAGAGCATCTCAATGGGGTCGCCGTACTGGGTGCTTCGGAAGGAAGGGGAAAAATGGTTGTTTTTGCCTGGAGCAACGGTTTGGACACTTGAAGCACGTTTTCTTCCATCCAATAAGATTTATCCCTTTTCTGCCAGTTTGTATCCGTCACTCCGTATGCTTACGCCGGGCATCTATCGTGTGGTGAAGAAAATGGATATTGGGGATAATTATCGCGACTGGTATTTTGCTGCGGAATTTCGGATTGGCCACAAGGTGGAAGAGCGGGATGCTGCGGACAAGGAGCCTTCTTCAAAGCCTTTGCAGGAAGTGGCAGAGGAAAAGGATATGGATATTGCGTATGACGTAGTAGAGGAGATGCCGGCGTTTCCCGGGGGCATGTCGGCCTTGATGGATTTTATTCGGAAGAATCTGAACTATGACAAGTCGCTTGTGCCTGATACGGTTGTAATTCCTCGAGTCATCGTGCAGTTTGTGATAGATGAAGAAGGAAACATTATTCATCCGGTGGTGGTGCGGGGACTGAATCCGGCATTGGACGAAGAGGCTCTTCGGGTAGTGAAGCTGATGCCGAAATGGAAACCGGGACGGCAAAGCGGAAAACCGGAGAAAGTGAGGTATACCATTCCGGTTACTTTCGAGCGTGCCGCCAAAGTTTCTTGATTTTATCGGAGTGGTTTAGAAAAATAAGTCTGTCAGAAATAATTATTTCTTTCTCAAAAAGCCGTTTTTAGGTAAGTTTTTGTATCTTTACGCTTGTAATCAAAACAAATGCCTATGAAAATGAAACCGTTGTTATGGAGCTTGGTGGTTAGTGCCGTAGTGTGCAGTCTCTGTCTGTTCGTCACACAATGGATGGGCCTTGTCGATGATTGGTGCATCTTTGTGAGCGCATTTCTGGGCGTACTATTGGGAAACGGTTGTAACCGGTGGCTGCAGCGTGCAAGTCATTGAAAAATTCTCAGGCAAGCGGAATACTTACCTGAGAATTTCTTTTTTCATCGGATAATCCCCGTATCACTATCCTTCAGCTGGATGGAGCGGTTGACAGCGCGGAACTTGCGTCCTTTGGTCAGACGCCACGTCACGGTCAGGTTGACGAGGTTGCAGGCGTCGCGACTGTAGAGGGCAGTGGTTTTCTGGAGGTTCCGGTTCAGGACTTCCGATTCGAACATTTTGTATTTGTGTTGAAAGGGCTGTTGCCAGATAAGGGCAAACTGCCAGTCCTTGTAGCTGTAGGCGGCCTTCAGGGCGATGTCGCCTCCGCTATAGCCTTTGGTTTCCCCTTCCAGGAAGCGGGAACCGTTGTCGGCGTAGGCATGGAGGGAGAGGTTGCCTAAGTAGGCGTTGAGGGCTCCCGTGGCAAAGTAGGACGTGTAACAGTGTGTGTAGTCGTGGCCGAAGTTGAAGCAGCGGAACAGTCCCCCGTATGCCGTGACGGAGAGTTTTTCCGGCATCAGCCAGTAGCTTGCATAGGCCATGGCGTGCAGGGCGTCAATCTCTTTCTGGTTGCGCTGGGTATAGATAAACCGGTCGTCGGACGTGCGTTCGTACACCGCCATGTTGGGGTGAGGACATTTCTTGTAGAAGCCTTGCAGATTGACTTGCAGACGGGAGTCGTTGTACGACAGCCGGAGGGTGTGATACGTCTCCCGGTTGGGCTTGAGGTCGGGACTGCCTACGGTCCATTCCATGCGGTTGGTGCGGATGGCGGCATCGCTGATCATGGCCACCCGTGAGGGGCGTTCGTTCAGCTGGAAATTGTAGCTCAGTTGCAGAGAGTGGGTGAAGTTGTAACTCAGGGCCGCTTTCGGGCAGAAACTCCAGTAATCGTACGAATGGGCTTGCTGGCGGTAGTGCAGGTAGCTACCTCCGATGCCTGCCGAGTAGCGTAGCTTGCCCCATGTTCCCTTAATCTCGGAGAACAGGTACACGCGGTTGTGGTGCATGGGGGTGACGGAAGAAACATCGCCCGTGTATTCATTGTTCGTGTATTTCTGGCTGTAGTTGAGGCCGGCAGAAAGGGTGAAGGGCTTCAACCGGTTTTCATAGATGGCTTCGCTCAGCAGGGAGTAGGTGCGTCCGTCCACGTCGTAACGGTAGGGCGAACCTTCGTCGTAGCTGTCGGAGGAGCGGGTGCCGATGTATGTGCCCACGGCATTGAGGGTAAGCGACTGCCGGGGGGTGAACTGCTGGAAGTAGTAGAGGTCGAGCACCGGACTGCTGCTCTGGCTTTGTTGCTGTTCGAGGGCGGTGTACGTCTGTGCCCCGTCTACAATCTGTTTCTGGCTGAAATCGCCCGGCACGTGACTGAAGTCGCCGCTCAGTGAAGCCTGGAACACGTAGCGGCTGGAGTCGGCCAGGTTGTAGGTCAGTTTCATCTGGTTGCTCAGGCTCCGGTTGCGCGAAGCGAGGTCGTTGCGCTGGATGGTATAAATGGAGCCGTCGTTCAGGTGATAGTGTGCGGTTTCCTCCGTCCGTATTCCTTTAAAATCCCGGTAGCCGAAGCTGTAGTTCAGCGACAGCTCACTCTTTCCCGTGTTCCATTTGCCGTACACCGTGTAATCGCCGTCGCGGGTAGTCAGTGCCTGGGTGAGCGAGGTTCCTAAAGTATATCCGTTGTCCGCCCGTCGGGTAGTGATGTCAATGACGTAGGCAATGCCGTCGCCATAACGTACGCCGGGGTTGTCGATGAAGTCAATCTTGAGGATACTCTTCGGGTCGAGCGACAGCATCTCTGCCTTGTCTGCAATGATGCCGTTGATACGAATCTGTACACTTCCCCGCTGGTCGATGGCCGAGATGCTGTGGCCCACCTCATCCACACGGATATTTGGGAGGGTGAGTTGTTGGAGCAGACTGTAGCCCGAGCGGGAAGAAGCTTTCTGCTGTTCGGAGGGGTAGAGCAGCAGGCCGTCGGTCTTGTGGATAATCCGGTCGGCCTTGACTTCCACTTCGCCTAGTTCCACGGTGGGTTCCACTTCCTGCGCGAGAGTGGGGAGGGCCAGCAATAAAAGAAGAAAGATGCTGGCCAGAAATCGGAAGATGGTCAGCAGAAGCCGGCTTTCGGCCTCCTGCTGGAAAAGTAATCTGAGTGTGTTCATTTGTTCCTGTGTGTAAATTTCAGGAACAAAAGTAGGAGGCTGTCACGAAGGCGTCAAAAACCGACGCTGACATTTGCCTGACAATTCGCTGTCAGCTTTTCAATTCGTTGATCTCCAGGGAATAGTTGCGTCCTCTGTCGGCCACGATTTTCAGCCGCGTATGCTCCTCTACAATGGGTTTCAACCGACGGATAAGGGTGTAGAGCGTATCGTTGGCATCGTCTTTCTTGGGCCAGAGTGCCGCACAGATTTCCTCTTTCGAGATAGAGTGGGAAGGTGACTGCCAGAACAGCCGCATCAATTGCTGTTGCATGGGGGTGAAGCGGATAGGCGTGTGGTCGGCGCCGTAGAAACGGTCGTCCGCATCCGAATACGTCAGTCCCCCGAAATCTTCAGCAGATTGTGTACCATCTTCAGCCGGTTGTCTGCATCCTTCGACGGGTTGCAGCACCAGATTCTCTTTCTCTCTTTTCCGTAAGTACAGCATCGAGCCGATGGCCCAGAGGATAGCCGCTGCCATCAGTCCGGCAGGCAAGCGCTGGTCGGACATGCCGAATACAGCCGCTGCCGACAGACGGGTATAGCCTTTCAGGGCCAGTGTCTCGCCTGCGTGTTCGTTTCTTATCATCAGTGTATCGCTGTAGATGGCCTGTTCATCCGTCGAACCGCCCTGATACTCCTTGTCCACCACATCGAACGTGAGGAAAGAGGTTTCCTTCAGTCGCCGGTTCTTCAGGTGTCGGCAGAACCGTTCATCGGACACGGCAATCAGTACCTGTCCGCCCGAAGTACGCCGGAGCTGCTTGTATGCCCGTATCGTGTCTTGTGTCACAATGGGCTCCTTCTTTTCCAGTAAAGTCAATGCCAGTGCCTGATTCAGGTCGGCTGTTATTTCGTTTCGTGTCACGTGGTAGTTATGGCGTCCGGCCAGCAGGGAAGTCAGCATCAGCGCCAGAAACACGGTGACGGATAGTAGTCTGCGATTCATAAATATCGGGTTTGGTTTCTGCAAATGTAATGAATTCTGTGCTTCCTCTTTCTTATGGCGGATGAAAAATATTGTATTATTTATACTCCGCTTTGCTCCGGTATTCATTGGGAGTCATTCCGGTGGCTTTCTTGAATACACGAGTGAAGTGCTGCGGGTACTGGAAACCGAGTTGATAGGCTATCTGACTGATGGACTCCGAGGGGAGAAGCAGCTGTTCTTTGGCGATGCTGATAATTTTGTCTTGTATATATTCCAGGGCGGTTCTGCCTGTTTCTTTTTTGATAAGGTCGCCAAAATAGTTGGTTGACAGGCAAAGTTCGCTTGCGCAGTGTTTCACGCTGGGCAATCCCTTTTGTGCGGCATTGTCTCCCGTGAAATATTGGTCCAGGAATGTTTCGAAACGGGTTAGAATGTCGCGGTGGGCATCCTGACGGGTGATGAACTGCCTTTCGTAGAAGCGCAGGCAATAGTTGAGCAACAACTCGATGTGGTTGGCAATCAGCCGTTTGCTCATCCTGTCCACACTGTGTTGCAATTCCTCCTGAATGTTCTGCAGGCAGTCGATGAAGGTGTGTCGTTCCCGTTCCGAGAGGTGCAAGGCTTCGTTCACTTCATACGAGAAGAACGTGTATTCCTTGATAGTGCGTCCGAGGTTGGTGCCGCGAATCAGGTCGGGATGAAAGCACAGCGCATAGCCTTGCGGCTGGAACGTTTCGCCCGTATCTTCTATGCCGATCACTTGTCCGGGTGCCAGACAGACCACCGAGCCTTTCTGGTAATCGTATCGCTGGCGGCCGTAAATCAGGTCGCAGTTCTTTTCGTCTTTCAGAAAAATCACGTAAAAGCTGAACGTATGCCGCATGTGGTGCATCGGTTTGGCCTGTGAAAGATCAATCACGCTGACCAGCGGATGCAGAGTTTCTACGCCGAGCATGTCGTCGTACTCCGTAACGGTTTCGATGTTTAATAAGGATGTTTTCATCGTTTCTACTGTTTCTGACGACAAAATTACGAAAGGATTCCGGTTTCTGGTTTTCGTTGCTCTTGAAATCTGTGTTTTCATGCAGGGATTCTGTGTTTTGTATAACAACGGATAAAATGGTACGGATTACTTTTGCAGTGACATGATTAACAGATAAATAGTATAGAACTATGACACAGGAAATGGAGATCCGTATGGCTTTGAAAGATTTAGTGGACCGTTATGTAGCGGAATCGGATGGAAATATTAAAAGTGTGTGATATGGAAAAAGAAGTAATGTTGCTTACGGGTGCCGGACAAATCGGTATGGCGATAGCCCGGCGAATGGGATATGGAATGAAGATTGTGGTCGGTGACAAGCGGATGGAGAATGCGCAGGCCGTGGCTGATACGATGAACCGTGCCGGATTTGATGTGCTTCCGGTGGAGATGGACTTGTCGTCGCGCGTCTCCATTCTCGGACTGATTGAGACGGCGCAGCAATATGGGGAGATAGCCATGCTGGTCAATGCGGCAGGAGTGTCTCCTTCGCAAGCCTCTGTCGAGACCATTCTGAAAGTCGACTTGTACGGTACGGCGGTATTGTTGGAAGAAGTTGGGAAAGTTATCCGGCAGGGTGGAACTGGCGTTACGATATCCAGTCAATCCGGACACCGCTTGCCGGCCCTTGGTGCTGAAATCGATGCACAGCTGGCTTGCACACCGACGGAAGAATTGCTGAATCTGGAGGTACTGCAACCGTCGCACATTCGCGATACGCTCCATGCCTACCAGCTGGCGAAACGTTGCAATGTGAAGCGTGTCATGTCCGAGGCTATAAGATGGGGTGAACGAGGTGCCCGTCTGAATTCCATTTCTCCAGGTATTATCGTCACCCCACTGGCACTTGACGAGTTCAACGGGGTACGTGGGGAGTTCTATAAGAAGATGTTCGCCCAGTGTCCGGCGCATCGTCCCGGCACGGCCGACGAGGTGGCGAATGTGGCCGAACTGTTGATGAGCAACCGGGGGGCCTTTATCACCGGCTCTGATTTTCTGGTAGACGGAGGTGCTACGGCTGCTTATTTTTATGGTTCGAATCTGGAATAGAGATAACACATAATCAATGCGTAGCCAGATACCATGAAGTCTGCGAGTAGGAACTTGCCAAACTGTTTGTGCTGGGTGCGGAGGTGGTGATGCCGGAATAACGCTCTATGGGAAGTGGACCGCGGGCTGCAGTGAAATATTTCTCGGTGTGTGCCTTGTAGGGAACGACTTGTTCCAGCAAAGTCTCAAACTGGGCCAGTTGCTCTGCATCATCGCCGCAAAGGGTACGGACGTAATCGCCGAATTCATAGAAAATTACGGGAGAATAGCCGTCCATACGCTGAATGGAGGCCGTTTGTGAGTCGTCCAGCGAATAGCGGGAATGAATGTCTTTCATCAGGAGCGCCAGTTCGTCCAGTCGGGAGCAGTCGGTCACCGCAATGGTGCCGTAGGGGTATGTGTAACTGGAATAGAATTGATAGAAAGTCTGGCAGATGGCGCTGTAGTCGGGATTCTCCGCCAGCAGGTATTCTCCGATGTGGGAGTAAGGCATGCCGTAGACCATGATTTCCGTGGGGCAGGCTATCAGGTGACGGGTCACGTGGCGCAGGTCGTAGGCTGCCTCCAGCGAAGACATGTAGCAGTCGTCAAACAGAATGTATTCCATTTTCAATCCGCAGTTGGAGAGACTCTCGGCGAGGGTGGTTACCTCCGTCTGGTATTCCGCTGTCAGTCCCCCGAAAAAGCGGGTCAGGGGAGTGTGTGAGTACTCCCAGTGATAGCGGGGTTTCGTAGCGGCACGTGCCTTGCTTTGGGCGACGGGCAGCCATCCCATGCCGTGGCAGCCCACAATCAGGGAGTAGGTTTTGGCGGGAGCAAACGATTTCATGTCGTTCAGAATACCCGTGAGACCTTCCTCGGTCGTAAATGCGGGACGGGTATATTCTTTCAGTATCTGCCGGGTGCAGGTACCGTTGTTGACCGTGATTTCAAACAGTTCTGCTTCCGTGGAACTGGTGGACAGAAAGACGAGTACCCGCTCCTTGTCCAGCCCTCTGCGGGAGATGGCGTCTTCCATATCGTCGATATTCTGGTAGAAATAGTTCGTCAGGTTGGTGGACCACGGCAGGTACATGAAGAGTGTCCGCTCGTTGTCGGCAGACGGAATTTCTTCTTTCTGGCAACTCGTCAGGCAGGAGAGTACGATGACAAGCAATATGGGAAGCAGGCGGATAAGTTTCATGAAACTTGCACTATTTTTTATAGGTGATTTTGAAAGGCAGAACCTGGAACACTTCGCAGTCGGGCGTAATCAGTTCCAGCTTGTAGGTGAGAGAGGTTCCGTCTGTACCTTCCGTCAGCTGGTCGAGCTCTTCTTGCGGAAGAAGGTCCTTGAAACTGATTTTGCCGCTGTTCATGCGCAGATAGCGTGCCTGTCCGTTTGTGTCCACGGCAAGCAAGGCCACGGGAGCATACTGGCTCAGGATACTTCCGGCGTATTCCTTGCGCGGGATGACTTCCATGCTGCCGAGGGCGTAGGAGATTTCGTGGCCATCGGGCGCAAAGAGTTTCTTTTCTTGATTGACAGTGATTTCCGTGTACGTGAAGTCGTAGATGTCCGTGCCTTCGGGTTCCAGTTCCTCGTCGGTAGAGAAGATGACTACCTCACAATGACGCAGACGGTCGTAGCCTGTGAGATATACTCCGTTGCTCAGCAGCTTGACCTTGACGTGATTCCCTTGTGAAGTGATTTCACAACTGCCTTCTCTGGCTGGTTTGAAAGTGAAAGGACCGTTGCTGCTCAGCACGTCGAATTCCGTTTCTTTTCCGGAGATGATGAGCGGATTTTCCTGTACCGATACGGTCAGTTCGTGGACGTCCGACAAATCTGTGTGATATGTTTTCTGCACCTCTTCCAGTTCCTGATTCGTCATTCGCTGGTAGATGGAATAACCGTAGATTTCGGTTCCGCCTGCCCGTATCCCCAGCTGGTCAAGTATTTCCATTGTGTTGCCGTTCACAGAAAGTATCTGAAACACTGTGTTCTGGTTGCTGAGCAGTCGGTTCTCGTCCGAGAAGGTATAAGCGACAGTCCGGAATCCCCATGCAGGATAGGCGTCAATGTACATGTATTTCTTCAGGGAAGAGTTACTTTCCACGTAATATTGGGTAGGGCCTGTACCTATCAGGTCTTGGTAATAATCCTGCGTCTGGCAAGTGCCGTCGGGATTGATTTCGTAGGTGTGGACGTGCTTCCAGCCGTATCCCACCACGGCTTCTTCGAAGCGGGCGGATGAAATGGGGGTGAGAGACGCTGGCTCACATTCTCCGTTTTCATTGAATGTGAAAGTTGGAAAGTTCACGTCGTCGTGATTGCAGCTGGTGAAGCAGAAGATGCAGAGGAATACCAGCAGGATGCTAGTGAGTTGTTTCGTGTGCATGAGGAATAAAGTGTTAAGTGTTTTCTTTTTTCCAGAATAAGTCAATGAATATGTTCTGTATGAAGATTTTAAAGTTACGTAAAGTTATGATGGGTGGTATATTGGAAACTTTAGGTTGTTGAGTGTTACTTCGAATCGGTTATGATGATGCACAATGATATTGCATGGGATATTGAAGATCTATGTTTTTTGTTCTTTAAAGTTAAGACGAAAATATATATGAATCAAGTGCTATCACTATTTTTAATATAAATTTTGAATGTAGGTAAAAGGATATATAGGACTTTGTTAGAAATATTTAAATTTAAACTGTTAAATTGTTTGGTGGAAAATATTGTTAATATTATATTTGTATTGTAACATCTGATTAATCAAATGCATTCTGAGAGTAAAGAGGGTAATCGAATTCATTTAAGATTAGGATATATAAAAAGAATTTATTGAGCTGTCTGATATTTTTGAAATCTAATTGTTATAAATAATCAGTTTGTAACAGATTATTTTACTTGAAATTTTAAATCTCTATATTTAAGGGGAGATTCTTTTATTCCCAGGAATTAAAAGAATATTTATTTCATAAGTATATTGTCGCAATGAGTTTGTTATTTTAGTAACCATTAAATTTCATCACTATGAGAATTTTTTCTTTTTTTATGCTTTTATTTTTTTTCTGTATTAGTTGCAGTGATGGTGATAATTATTCAGATAATCCAATCTCCTCGCCGGATGAATCTCAGATAGAAATATCTGCGGACTTGCTTACTCCCACTTTTAATGCAGAGGGCGGTGAGACTACGATTGAGTTTGTTACCCAAAGTGACTGGAATGCTTCTGTTGTTAATTCGAGAGCTGAAAATTGGTGTAGCATATCTCCGCTTTCTGGAGCAGCAGGAAAAGCTACACTCGTCATTCGTACTACTGCTAATGATTCGTTTGATGAACGAAATGCAACTATCATTTTACAAGCAGGAGCTGATAGTAAAACTATTACTGTTACACAAAAGCCTCAAAAAGCTTTACTTATTAGTTCTAATAAAATTGAGATAAAAAAAGAGGGGGGAGAATTCTCTCTTGAAATAAAGTCAAATGTTAAATTTGAGTATTTTATAGAAGAAGGAATTGATTGGCTTAGTATTTCTACGACTGATACTCGTACTCTTAGTACGACACAATTGCTATTTAATGTTGCCCCTAATCTTTCGGGCTATAAACGAGAAGCTAGCATTACAATAACGGATGGAACGTTATCTGAACTTGTTTCTGTCTATCAAGAGGGGGATATTCCCCAGTTGATAGTTACAGCTAACCAGCAAGTGTTTGACTGCGAGGGTGGAACTTTGAAAGTGGAAGTAAGCAGTAATATAAACTACGATATGGTGTTTCCTGATGTTTCTTGGATTACGGAAGATAAAGAACGTAATCAGTCTACGCATACTCTTTATTTTTCTATAAGCCCAAATGAGACTGATGAGGACCGTCGAGCCGAGATTGTATTTAATGAAAGAGATGGAGAGCTTTCGGAGGTTGTAAATATTTTACAATATGGACAAAGTAAAGATCCGGAGACTGAAATCAGAAGGTTCCTGATAAACTTGTATAAAGATACTAATGGCGATAATTGGAAAAAAAATAATAATTGGTGTTCTGACGCTCCAATAGAGCAATGGTATGGAGTAAATACTACTCAAAATGAAGACGGAACAACGCTTGTAACTTTATTCTTGCCAAATAATAATTTGATAGGAAGTATCGATCTTTCAGATTGTATCTATATCGAATGGTTGTCTTGCGAGGGTAATGCCTTATCAAGTGTAAATGTTTCAAATTGTACCAATTTAAAGATATTGCAATGCGATAATAATCAATTGAAGGAACTTTTGGTTGATGGTACCTCTCTTACTGATATTGGATGTTCTTCCAATAAACTTGTTACGCTTAATTTAAAGAATTGTTCGAAGATAGAATCTGTGAATTGCTCTTTCAATGATATTGTGGATTTACAGGCTGATGGCTTGTCCTCTTTAAAGAATCTGTATTGTTCTCAATGTCAATTAAAAGAATTGAATGTATCAAATTGTCTTAATCTGACTTATCTATATTGTGATTCCAATCCATTGGAAATCATAGACGTATCTAATACATCATTGGATAATGGCTTTGCTTCTAATTTAAACTGGAGAGAGCCAGCTTGGCCTAATCTTAAAGTTGTGAAGTTCCGTAATTGTCCTAAACTTGGAAGTATTACTGTGCAAAATATCGGTAGCCTACAACTCCTGGATTTGACAGACTGTAAAAATCTGACTTCTCTTTATTGTAATAATGTGGAGCAGCTTGAATTTTTGGAGATAAAGGGATGTAACTTATTGGAGAGATTAACTGTATATAAATCTGGAGTTCATTTAATAGATGTTTCCGGTTATGATAAGTTGGTAGAGATTTCATGTGCCGATAACATTTGTCTTACTCATTTTTATGCGGATATTTGTACTTCGCTGGTTTCGCTTTTCTGTCATAATAATCACCTTGCAGTCCTAAATGTAGATGGTTGTACAAGTTTGGATGTGCTGGAATGCTCTAATAATCAACTAACTTCCCTTGAAACTTCTACATGCCACAAACTGAGGAATATTATGTGTGATAATAATTTGATTGAGCAAATTTCATATCCAAGAAGTTTAGAGAACTTTTCGTGTATTAATAATCGTATTACAGCAAAGGTTCCAAGCTGGTTCTCTGAACTTATAGAATTTAGATGTGACTATTTGTATGAATATACAGGGTATGATTATGACAATGAAAAATGGTTATATAAGATGCACACATATGGTTGGTGGTATGAAGGTGAACCAGACTGTGGGCCTGTGTATCATTATTAAAGTGAAACAAGATGGATAGAAATGAAATAGTTAATGCAGATGGTATATTCTCTATGTTATAAAATTGTAAGTGAATAGAGATTATAGTAGAATTTTAAAAGCTACAACTAAATTTTGTGTAAAGTTGAAACGGAGTCCAGTTATAAACTCTTTTATAGCTGGATTCCGTTTTTATATAAACAGTGGCTTACCAATTTTACTAAACTATTATTTCATTGCATATTAATAGTTTTGTGTTTCATGTAAATAAATTTGATATATGGTGAAGTTTGTTTGATAATAGTTTCTTACTTTTATTTATGTAATAATTAGAGGTTATGATGTTTAGCTATAATGATTTGGCAGAAAAGTTCGATATATATTTTTATAGGCGACTTTTAGAACATTTAAGTGTTTTCTTTTTTCCAGAAGAAATTCCTGAGCAGCCGTTGCACGAGAACCAGCAGTGCCAGCACACAAACGGTGTATTGCAGAAACGCTCCTTGACTCTTGAGGCCGTAAAAGAGCCCGATAATGAAGCATAACTGGAAGAGATAATCAAGAATTTTAAATAGCATAGTCTTTGAAATAAAAGGTTATGCTGCAAAAATAAGATAAAATGGGAAAAAACGAGCATCCGGACTTGAAAAATCCCCTGCCAGGCGTGTTTTTTTTACTTTTCACCGGCAGGGGAAGGAGAATTATGCAAAAATCAAGACTCGCTTATTTCCAGTCGTTCGGTATGGCTCCGTAGTCGGTCAGCCCCGTACAGTTGTCGTAAGTTTCGCTGTGATTGGTGATTTCCAGGAACTCGGTCGGATGGTACTGGCGTTCGTACAGATGTACTTTCTTTCCGCTTACCAGGGTATAGGGCGACTCGCCGCTGAGCGAGTGACAGCCATGGAACAGCCGGGTGGTGCTCTGCAGTATGCGCATCTGGTCGAACAGGTGGGCCGGCACACGCCGCAGGTTACTGCATCCATCGAATGAATAACTGATGTAAGTCACTTCCGGGTTGTGGTCGAACAGGCCTTCCGGAATTTCTGTGAGCGCTTTGCATTCATAGAAGATACCCGGTAGACGGGTCACCTTTTTCATGGAAGCGAACAAGTCGGCAGGGATGCTTTTCAGTGAGGTGCATCGGGCAAAGATACCCAGGGCATAGTTGCGGGTATCGTACACTGTGCCGAGGCTGAGTATTCCGCTGCACCCTTCAAACAATCCTTCGGGCAGACTGGTGAGCGAGGTGCAGCCGGCGAAGGCACATTCCAGATACCCTAGGCTGTAGTGGCCCTTGAACAGGTTGGCCGGCAATTCCTTCAGTGCCGTACATCCGTAGAAGATTTCATTCAGGGAATGGGCAGATGGGGTGCCGGCAAACAGTGACCCCGGAAGTGTTTCCAGCTTTTCGCAACGGTAGAACGTGCCGTTGAATGTGATGGCCTGGGCATTGTGTGCAAATAAATCCGACGGCAGAGAAGTCAGGCTCGTACAGTCCTTGAAGGTATAGTCGAAATTACGGGCACTGGTGGCCATGGCAAACAGGCCTTCGGGGATGCTTTTCAGACTGGTACAGCCGTCAAAGCAGGAAGTAAAGTCGGTGATGGCAGACAGGGCTCCCTTGGTGTCGGCAGCCAGGTGTTTCAGAGCGATGGCATCCTGAAGACTGAGCTTTTTCAGTTCGGGTGTTCCCCATTGTGTAATGCCGGTTAGTGAAGCTTTGAGGACTTCGCCTTTGGTGGAATTGTTGGTCGTGAGTGTTTCTATCGTACCCTTAAAGGCTACTTCCACCGTCGATTCGGCACCTTGGGAATAGACATGTGACAGGTCGGCCGAGGTGAGGTATTCCTTGTCGATACTTTCGGTCACACCGTCGCCCCAGTCGATGACACCTTTCACCCGTCCTTCAAACGGAAGGTACACCGTGCGGTTGTTCAGGTTGTTCAATACGTATTTCAGAATCAGCGCGTCTTCCTTGCCGCGCATGGCAGTAGTGACGGTGTACAGTGAAACTCCGCACAGAGGCCCCGGTTCCGTACCGCCTTGCAGGTAGATGTAGTATTTGGTTGCTTCCGTCAGCCCGGAGAAAGTACAGGTAGGCTGGCTCTGAAGGTCGAAGAGGTATTCAAAAGGAAGTCCTGAGCCTCCTTTTTTCAAATCTTCAATCACCTGATACAAAGGGATGCTGTCTGTTGAGATGTAAGTGGAATAGAAACGGGCATCGTTCTGTCCTTCCAGTGTCAGTGTGATTTCATTGATGCCTGCATCTGCTTTGGCCACGCTGATATGGGGAGCAGCTGCCTGTTCGATGGGGATGGTGGCCAGCAGACTGTCTCTGTCGGTGGCATAAATCAGCAGGTTGTCGGTCTGTTTCTCGCTGGAGTAGTTGGTGTAATACTGCAGGTATTCTTCGCCATAGAACGAATAATCCGGATTTTCCAGGATGAACGAATAGTTCTCCTGCTCGGTCAGTTCACCTTCACTGAATTTCTTGAATTTCTCCAGCACATAGCGCATGCTTATGATGTTGGTCTGGCATTTCACCTGTATGCCTTCCCCGTCTCTTACGGCAGGCACTTCGATGCGGGTAGTTTCCAGGTTGAAATAGGGAGCCGCTCCGTCGGTAGTACCCACTCCGTTCAGATTGCCCGAGCTGCTTCCGTCTCCGTCGTCATCACCTTCATCATCACCTCCTAAGAGTTCTTCCAGCTTCTCGCACGAGGTGAGAGTGGAGGCCAGAAATACGGGTGCCATGCCCCACACAAAAAGGGCACAGCCTGAAACCAGCAGCGATTTCAGGGCTGTCGTTGCTTTACTTTTGTTCATACTAAAGATAAGAATAATAGGATAATTTACGTTTGTACAAAAGTAAAGCTATCTGAGGAGCTGTACATCACCGGAAACCGTGATTTTCAGCGAACCGTGTGGGGCTATACCAGTGAAATGACGTAGCTTTCCAGGGTTCGCAGGTCGATGTGCCAGAGTTTTCCGCTCAGCACGGCTGGACTGCCCAGGATGACTTTCATGGTCTCGCTGGCTTCCACACAGCCCACTACGCCCGGAGTGACACCCAGCACGGCCTTGGAGGGGTGGGGCATGGCGAGCATTTCTTCTTCGTCGGGGAAGAGGGTGCGGTAGTCGGGACCGCCCTGGTAGTTGAACACGGAGACCTGCCCGTCGAACTCGCGGATGGCACCGTACACGTACACCTTGTCCAGCCGCACGCAGGTGTCGTTAATGAGGTAGCGCGTGCGGAAATTGTCGCAGCCGTCCACCACGATGTCGTAGTTGGCAATGAGGCATTCGGCATTCTGCGGGGTGAGCCGCTCGTTCCAGGCTTCCACACGGATGTCGGAGTTGAGGGCCTGCAGGCGCAGTTTAGCTTGTTCGGCCTTGGAGAGTCCGATTTCAGGTTCGCTGTAGAGCACCTGCCGCTGGAGGTTGGTCTCGCTCACGGTATCGTCGTCAATCAGTCCGATGGTACCTACTCCGGCTCCGGCCAGGTAGAGGGCGATAGGCGAACCCAGTCCGCCCACTCCCACGATGAGTACGCGGGCCTGCTTCAGCAGGAGTTGTCCTGTCTCACCGATTTCATTGAGCAGAATCTGTCGGTTGTAGCGTGACGCTTCTTTTTCAGTCAGTTTCATAAGGAATAAGAGATAAGAGGATGGATGAAAAGCAGAAAGGCATCCGGAAGTCGGGAAAATGGCCTCAGGATGCCTTCTGAAGGGAATTATATATGCCTTGAAAAAACGCACTTGCGTTTTGGAAAAACGTCCTTGTGTTTTCATCCAAACGCACTGGTGTTTGAAGTAAAACGTACTTGCGTTTCAGGGAAAACGTAAAGGCGTTTTTGCAGAAACTCTCCGTCGTTTTTCAGAGAGTGTTCCGGATGGCTTTTCAGCGGGCCGCAGCGGCGGTGGCGTGCGACTGTGCCACGTGGTCGAACGAAGCATCCCAGTCCTTCCATACCGGTTCGCGTCCCAATGCCTTGAGGGCCTTCTCGATTTCTACGGCTGTACGTTCGTCGCTCACATGGAACTGCTCCAGTGCCTGCGGGTAGGTGTAATATCCGCCCGGTTCGGTCTTGCTCTCTGCACTCATGGTAGTCACACCCAGTGAAGCCATATGGTCGCGGATATTGGCCGGTTCGCGGGTAGAGTAGGAGATGTCCACGTCGTGGTCGAAGATACGCATGGCGAAAGTCACCTGTGCCAGTTCCTTGTCACTCATGATGACGTTAGGCTGGAAACCTTCATTTTCGGCCGGACGCATGCGCGGGAAGTTCACGCTGTACTTCGTTTTCCAGTAATGCTTCTGCAAGTAGCGCAGGTGGTAAGCCATCATGGTTACATCCGTACGCCAGTCCTCCAGTCCGATGAGTACACCCATGCCGATGGAGTGCACGCCGGCCTGACCCATGCGGTCGAACCCGTTGACACGCCATTCGAACTTCGACTTCATGCCGCGCGGGTGGTACACGTTGTAGCGGGCCTTGTTGTACGTTTCCTGGAAACAGATTACGCCGTTCAGTCCGTGGTGTACCAGTTCGGCATATTCTTCCGTCTTGAGCGGCATCACCTCGATTTTCAGGTTCGAGAAGTACGGCTTGGCCAGGTCGAGTGCCTTGGCAATGTAGGGCACACCCGCCTTGGCCGGATTCTCACCCGTCACAATCAGCAGGTTTTCGAACGGGCCGAGCTTCTTGATGGCCTTGTATTCGTTTTCAATCTCTTCGGGTGTCAGGATGGTACGCGCCATGGGGTTGCTGATGTGGAAGCCGCAGTACACGCACGAGTTGGTGCACGAGTTGGTGATGTAGAGCGGGATGAACATCGACATGGTGCGTCCGAAACGTTCTTCGGTATATTTCTTGCTGAGGCGTGCCATGGGTTCAAGGAACTTTTCGGCAGCCGGCGAGATGAGTGCCATGAAGTCATCTACGTCGCACCGTGATTTTCCGAGTGCCCGAATCACGTCGGCCTCGGTTTTGGAGTAGATGGCCTTGGTCGTCTCCTCCCAGCTTATTTTTTCTAATTCGTCACTAAACATTTCGATAGTTAATAGTTAAAAATTAAAAGTTAAAGATACTGGCCTGATGCATTATTCATTATTAATTGTTTTCAGGTCGCGGCTGAGTTTCATCGCACAGAAGTTCGGACCACACATGGTACAGTACTCGCCGTCGGTGTGACGTCCCTCGTTGAAGTATTCCAGCGCACGGTCGGGGTCGAGACTCAGGTGGAACTGGTCGCGCCAGCGGAACTCGTAGCGGGCCTTGCTCAGGGCATTGTCACGGATCTGTGCTCCCGGATGACCTTTGGCCAGGTCGGCTGCATGGGCGGCAATCTTGTAGGTGATTACACCCGTACGTACATCTTCGCGGTTGGGCAGACCCAGGTGTTCCTTCGGAGTGACGTAGCACAGCATGGCCGTACCCAGCCAGCCGATTTGTGCGGCACCGATAGCCGAAGTGATGTGGTCGTAACCCGGAGCGATGTCGGTCACCAGCGGGCCGAGGGTATAGAACGGCGCGTTGTGGCAGTGGCTGATCTGACGCTCCATGTTCTCACGAATCTTGTGCAAGGGCACGTGTCCCGGACCTTCGATAAAGGCCTGCACGTTCTTTTCCCAGGCACGGAGCACGAGTTCACCCATCGTGTCGAGTTCGGCAAACTGAGCCTCGTCGTTGGCATCGGCGATACAGCCCGGACGCAATCCGTCGCCCAATGATACGGCTACGTCATATTGAGCCAGGATGTCGCAGATGTCGTCAAAGTGTTCGTAGAGGAAGGATTCCTGGTCGTGGATAAGGCACCACTTGCTCATGATACTTCCGCCACGGCTCACGATACCGCACAGACGCTTGTCGGCCAGGTGTACGTTGTGACGACGGATACCGGCATGGATGGTGAAGTAGTCCACTCCCTGCTCGCACTGCTCGATGAGGGTGTCGCGGTAGATTTCCCAGGTCAGGTCTTCCACCTTGCCGTTCACCTTCTCCAGTGCCTGATAGATGGGCACGGTACCCACCGGCACCGGACAGTTGCGCACAATCCATTCGCGGGTTTCGTGGATGTTGGCGCCCGTCGACAGGTCCATCAGCGTGTCGCCACCCCATTTGCAGCTCCACACCGCCTTGTCCACTTCCTCGTCAATGCTTGAAGTAGTGGCCGAGTTACCGATGTTGGTATTGATTTTCACCAGGAAGTTGCGGCCGATAATCATCGGTTCCGATTCCGGGTGGTTGATGTTGGCAGGCAGTACGGCACGTCCGGCGGCAATCTCGTCGCGCACGAATTCCGGCGTGATGTAGGTGTCGATGCCCAGTTCCTTGCAGTTCATGTTCTCACGGATGGCTACGTACTCCATTTCCGGTGTCACGATGCCCTGTTTGGCGTAGTACATCTGCGTACAGCAGTGGCCTTCCTTGGCACGGTAAGGCAGGGCGATGTGTTCAAAGCGCAGGTGGTCGAGCGAGTGGTCGTCACGGCGCATCTTGCCATATTCCGAGGTGATGGACGGCAACTGTTCCACGTCGCCGCGTGAGGTAATCCAGCTTTCACGCATGCGCGGCAGTCCCTTCTTCAAGTCGATTTCAATGTTCGGGTCGCTGAACGGGCCGCTCGTGTCGTACACGTACACTGGTGCATTAGGTGTCATTACCTTCTTGCCGTCTACTATGGTTACCGTCGGGGTGAGGTTCACTTTCTGCATGCCTACCTTTACAAAGGGGAAAAGGGTGCCCTGCATGTAGGCTTTTTCTGCATGGGCGTATGCTTTTTGGTCTTTTTCTTTTTCCATATAAATCGGGGTTTGTTTGCGGGTAGGGAACAGTCCCTACCGGTTGAGAAAATCAGGATTTATTCATTCAAGAAAGAAGTGAGGGGAGAGGAGGCAGATGCTACGAGATTATCGGCCTGAATACCCAGTCCGGCTTCGTAGGCACGGCGTCCGGCAATGACAGCTTCTTTGAAGGCTACGGCCATTTCCACCGGGTTTCCGGCTACGGCGATGGCGGTATTTACCAGGCAGGCAGCGGCACCCATTTCCATGGCTTCAGCGGCATGGCTCGGTGCACCGATACCGGCATCCACTACCACCGGCACGTTGCTCTGCTCGATGATGATGCGCAGGAAGTCGCGTGTCTGCAATCCCTTGTTCGTACCAATGGGGGCAGCCAGTGGCATCACGGTAGCTGCTCCGGCTTCTTCCAGACGCTTGCACAGGGTCGGGTCGGCTTGGCAGTAAGGCAATACCACGAATCCCAGTTTCACCAGCTCTTCCGTAGCCTTCAGGGTCTCGGTAGAATCCGGCAACAGGTAGCGCGGGTCGGGATGGATTTCCAGTTTCAGCCAGTTGGTGCCGAAGGCTTCGCGGGCCATCTGTGCGGCGAACACGGCTTCTTCTGCGGTGCGCACGCCCGAGGTGTTCGGGAGCAACTGGATATGGGGGTGGATGATATGCTTCAGCATGTCGTCTTCCTTGTTGTCAAGTTCGATACGTTTCATGGCTACGGTCACCATTTCTGTGCCGGAAGCCAGGATGGCTTCTTCCATGAGTTGGTTGGAGTTGAATTTTCCTGTTCCTAAGAATAGGCGGGATTCGAATTCTTTTCCCGCAATGATTAGTTTTTCCATTGTTTTATCTATTTTGTTTATTGTTTGCTTACTCTTACTTTTTCTTTTTGGCGGCAAAAAGAAAAAGGTAACAAAAAGAAAAACCGCCGTCTGCAGTTTCGGACCGGCTGCGAAGCTTCGCTCGTCGGAAGCGCAGGAACTCGCTTCGCTCAAACAGCCTGCGCTTCTTTTCGCCGTGCTCTGCTTCTCCGCTTTTCGGTCCGAAACTGAGGACGGGATTTTTGGGCTGTCGCTCTTCGCCTTTGGCGAAATCGCTGTGGGGAGGGGAGAGCTTTGTTTGCGCTTCTTTGCTTTCTGATCCGTTTTTTGCTTTGGGTATTCCCTTTGGGGCGAAATCGCTTCGGAGCTTCGTTCTTTTTTTGGTTCCTTTACTCGTTATTCTTTGTGGTAAAGTAGGAATTTCTTTACCGGCAAAGGTAAGTTGGAGTTTGTGATGAAATCTTGAAAATCAGAGGATTTGAAAAATATGTTTCTTTTGTTCTTCTGTCTAAAAATGAACACATCCACAAATTTTTCGTTTCTCGTTATTCATTATTAATTTTTAATTGATTCACGATCTTCTTCGTTTCTTCCACCGGATTCGCTGCCCGCAGGATGGTGCCGCTCAGGGCAATGCCTGTCACACCGGTCTGCATGATGGCAGGGATGTCTTCCAGAGTGATGCCGCCGATGGCTACGATGGGCAGGTGGATGCCTTCCACCTTCATCTGCTGTACGATGGAACGGTAGCCCTCCAGTCCGAGGATGGGGCTGAGCTTTTCTTTTGTGGTGGTGAAGCGGAACGGTCCGCAACCGATGTAGTCGGCTCCGGCTTCATAGTGTGCCCGTACGTCGTCGAACGTGTTCGCCGTACCTCCGATGAGGAAGTCCTTTCCGAGGATTTTCCGCGCTTCGGCTATCGGCATGTCGTTCTTACCCAGGTGCACCCCGTCGGCCTTCAGCTTGCGCACCAGTTCCACCCGGTCGTCGATGAGGAAAGTGGCTCCGTACGTGCGGCACAGTTTCTGTACCTCTACGGCCACCGCTTCCGTCTCCTCGACCGAGGTGTGCTTCATGCGCAACTGTACCCAGCGGCATCCTCCTTCGAGGGCCATCCGGGCCGAGTCGAGATACGAATACGTGTTGGTGAAATGTGTGATGAACTGCAACTTGAAATGATTCATGTCCATGGCCTTATCCTCCACAAGCTGCTTTGATGATGACCAGACTGTCGCCCTCGTTCAGGACGGTGTTTTCCCATTCCGCACGCGGAACCATGCGGTTGTGCAGCGCGATGGCCACTCCCTGCTTCGGAAGTTCCAGCTGCTGTGCCAGTGCGGCAATTGTATGACCTTGTGTAAGTTCCGTCTCTTTGTTGTTTACCAATAGTTTCATAAGCATACTGTTTTAGGGTGTAAACCAAAGAGAGCATCCCGCGGACGGGGAAAGGAAATAGATGTCAGAATCAACAATCCCTTCGTCGGTATTAACCGCATCAGGTTCGTAGGGTATAATCTCAGCCCGGACACATCCGTGGGGCACCCCTTTGTTTACTTTCCGGCAAAGGTAACGAAAACTTTGGAACGGCGAACGGCTGCTGTTCCTTTTTTATCTTTTTTTGCAGGCTGTGTCTATTCGTCTCTGAACAGCTGTACTTTCACACCGAATGACAGGCGCAGGATGTCGCGCATGGAGAGACTTTTGTTGGTCACCTTGCTGATGAGGTACAGCTCGCAGGTGCTCAACTCATAGAACAGGGAGACGTGGCGCACCAGGTCATGGCGGGGACTGAACCCGAACCGCTGTCCCACGAAGATATAGGGGCGCATCTTGGTACTGAAGTTATAGTATTTGTTGGGATAGCGTCCCGGTTCCTTCTTCCAGAACTCGTCGCCCGCAATGGTGGTGATGTACAGACCGCAGTAGAAGGGTTCGGCCATCCAGTGCTCCTTGAAGCAGATGCTCCAGGGAATATAGTTTTGCTTCACGGTAAATGTGAGACGGAATTTCTCGGCATACTTGGCCGGAAGGAAACCTACCAGGAAGTCCGTTTCCCACTGGCAGCGGCGTCCGTAATCCCAGCCCACGCCCACTGAGTTGAGTCCCATTCCTCCGGCGTACTGCCATTTCAGGTGAGTGGGCTTCAGGCGTTCCCACCGTTCATCATAACGCAGGTGCTCGCGCTTGTCCCAGCGACGTTCCTTTACGGCCGGAGCGATACTGTCGTTTTGTGCGCAAAGGGGCAGGAGCGTCATTCCGGCCATTCCTCCTGCCAGCAGCAGTTTAAAAATTGACCACTTCATAGGTATAGCCGTTTGAGTTGAGGGTGAAAAACAGATAAGAGCGCTTCTTGGCGCAGGTACATTCGTAGTACTTGATACCGTCGTCGAAGAACTCGTCTACACTGATATTGTGCCCGTGGCCGTAGACGCAGAACTGCAGGTCGGGCATTTCCCGGAGGTAATACTGAAAATACTCGGCGATGTTGTTGTTGAACTGTTCGGAGAAAGGGCCTGCATGCATGGCCACCACGGTTTTTTCCACTCCTTCGGGCACGTGGTCACCTTCTTCGCGGATAAACTGGATATTGGGTACCGCCGACGAGTAGTCGAACTCCAGGGCATTGGTATTCAGACACAGAAAACGCACGTTACCGGCAGTAAAGGCGAAATCTTCCGTGCCGAATATCTTGCGGAACACATCGAGTCCCGTAGCCAGACAGTCATGGTTGCCCAGCAGGCAGACGAAAGGCACCCTCAGTCCGCTGAGAATGTCGCGCTGTTTCTCGAATTCCAGTTTCAGGCCGAAGTCGGACATGTCGCCCGTATGAAGTACGAAATCCAGGTCGTCGCGCCGGTTCAGGGCCTCCACGGCATCCTCCGTCTCGTCGTACCAGCGCTGCGTGTCACTGATTACGGCAAACCGGATTTCCTCTTTCCCGAAAGTAGCGGTTTCAATTCGTTCAATGTTCCGGCGGTTCACGTCCGTTTCCCCGTCAATGTCGAGGTCGTACGGGTGATATTCAATCATGTCGCATCCGCCCAGCAGCAAAATTCCCAGGTAGAAACACACCTGTGCGAAGCCGGAGCGGAAACGACGGAAATGCGTAAAAAGAGTGTGCATAAGCAGGTTTTTTTGTTTATGCAAAGGTACGGTACAAATGTCAATCGTACGTTTTCGGAATGTCGGATTTTCTGTCTTAAAAGTCGGAAAATGAATTATTCCGGATAAATCTCGTGTGGAGAAGGAAGCTGTTTCCACCCTTCGCCGAAGGTGTCGTACGCATCCGTCACCACTACAAACGCCCGCGGGTCGGCCTCTTTGATTTTCAGTTTCACACCCTGCACCTCCTGGTAGCTCACCACGAGAAAAATCATCTCTTTGTCTTTGCCCGTGTAGAGTCCCGAACTTTTGATGCAGGTAGCCGTGCGGTCTAAATCTTTCAGAATATACTGGTGAAGCGGCTGCAACTCATGGTCGCTGATGACGAAAATCAGCTTGTCGTTCTTCGCCCCGTTAATCATGTAGGCAATGACCCGCGAGATGATGAAGATGGAAATGAGCGAATAGAACGACAGATGCCACGAAGGCTGCGTAGAGTCGCTCGCCGTACCCAGTCCGAAGCCGATAACCACCAGACCGAAGCACACTACCGCCCCGTCTACCAGCAGGATAGCCCGTGAGAAACGGATGTGCGCATATTTCTGTAGCAGCATCCCCACGATGTCACTTCCGCCCGTGGTAGCCTGACTGCGTATCACGATGCCCGTACCCACACCGATGACCACTGCCCCGATGATGCACGTCAGCATCAGGTGGTCCGTCATGTTCATGCTGCCTCCGAGCAGTTGTGCCGGGTCCAGACTCTCCAGTGCTTCGCGGGTAGGGTAGACCAGCCGCGACATGGTGTTCATCAGCAACGGAGTGAGCAGGGCCGCCACAATGGTGCGTATCCCTAACTTCGCCCCTAACAGCAGCACCGACAGGATGAGCAGCGGAATATCGAACATATAGCCGAACGTACCCACCTGAATGGACGGGAACAGGTTGTGGAGCACGATGCTGGCCCCGTACACTCCTCCGGGCACAATGTTATAGGGATTGATAAAGAATACGAATCCGGCCGCCAGGATGGTACATCCCACCACGATGCTGGCCCACGCATAGAGAGTCTGTTTCATACTTGTTTCTTATTTTTATGCGACAAATATACAGAATTCTTTCTTTCACCCATTAGAAAGCGGCCGGAAAAATCCCGCAAAATCCCAATTTTTAGGTATTTCAAATCCGCACCGGATGCCGTTTCTTTGCGATGTCAAATCAAACATGTAGAAAATGAAGAAAACTGGTATTTTTTATGGTTCTACCACAGGCACCACCGAGTCTGTGGCCCGCCTGATAGCGGAAAAGCTGGGAGTATCCCCTGAAGATGTACACGATGTGAGCAAGCTGGATGCTGCCCTGGCAGAGAGTTACGAAGCCCTGATTCTAGGTACCTCCACTTGGGGCGACGGAGAGTTACAGGACGACTGGTACGACGGCATCAAGGTGCTGAAAAACGCCAACCTCTCCGGCAAGACCATCGCCCTCTTCGGCTGCGGCGATTCCGAATCCTATTCCGATACTTTCTGCGACGGTATGGGTATCCTCTTTGAAGACCTGAAAGACAGCGGATGTTCCTTCGTGGGAGCCGTGCCCGACAGTGATTACACCTACGCTTCTTCCGTGGCTGCAGCCGACGGAAAATTCGTGGGACTTGCCCTCGACGACGTGAGCGAAAGCGACCGGACCGATGCCCGCGTGTCGGCCTGGACAGAGATGCTCAAAGCCGATCTGGCCTGATTCCTTCCGACCTCATTTCTCTATCTTCTAAATCCGTAGCCCATGATGACTCCCGATATCAATCCCGTAGAACTGAAAGTCTTTCTCAACCACATCTATGAGCTGAAGAAAGGCGTGCGTCAGATGGTGTTGTACACCACGAACAAGCGATATGAAGACTTTGCCGTGAAACGTCTGCGAAGCCAGCGCATCAAGTTTGTGATTCAGCCGGTGGACGACGAGCGCATCAATCTCTTCTTCGGCAAGGCGGAATGCATTGAAGCCATCCGCATGATGGTGACACGCCCCCTGAACCTGCTCACTCCGGAAGAAGATTTCATATTGGGAGCCATGCTGGGTTATGACATTTGTGCCCAGTGCAAGCGATATTGCACCCGCAAGGCACGAAAAATGGGAGCTTGAAAGGCTCCCATTCTTTTTTCAGTTTCCTCTATACGTAGAATATCCGTAGGGCGAAAGCGTGATTGGCACGTGGTAGTGCTTGCCGTCCTTGATTTCGAACACCACTTCGATGAACGGGTAGAACGAATCCTGCTGCAACCGCTCGAAGTAGGGCGCCACGTGATATGTCAGGCGGTAGATGCCCTTGTGGTCGGTCGTGCCTTCCTCCAGGAAATCCTTCACGCGGCCGTTTTCGTCGGTCAGTCTTTCCTCCAGCAGCGCCCAGGTCTTGCCGTCAGACTGAAGTTGCGACAGACTGATTTTCACTCCCGCCGCAGGCTGCCCCTGCTGAATGTCCAGGATGTGGCTGGAAAGTTGGTAACTCTTTTCCTGTGCAAAGCCCGCCAGGCTCCACACCATCACACATAAAGTCCAGATTAGTTTTCTCATGATTCTTTGATAGTTGAATAGTTTAACAAGATTGTAACAATTACAAATATGATAAAAACTTTCTTTTTCTGCAAGCTTTCTCCTTTGCAGCCCCTCCGATTTTGAGGTTATTAACTAAACTCCTGCCTGCGGTGTGCCGTTTACCTTGTATTTTTGCGCCATGAAATACATTTACCTCCCCATCGGATTCCTGTCGCTGGCACTGGGTGTGGCCGGTATTTTCCTGCCCGTGCTGCCCACCACGCCCTTTCTGCTGCTTTCGGCCGCCCTCTTTTTCCGCAGTTCGCCGAGAGCCTACCAGTGGTTGCTGAACCACAAGCTGCTGGGACCTTATATCCGCGATTTCCGTGAGTCGCGCGCCATTCCTCTGCGTGCCAAGATTCTCGCTCTGAGCCTGTTGTGGCTCACCTCCCTGCATTGCATCTTCCTGATGTTCGATGCCCTCTGGCTGAAAGCGATGATGCTTGCCGTAGCCGTGGGAGTAACCCTTTATCTCTGTTCCCTCAAAACCAAACGAAATGACTGATACCCTCTCTTTTTGTGGCCGTGAGGAAGCCATCACCCGCATGAACCGCTTTGGCTGCGAAGGCCGCCCCTTCTTTTTCCTGATAGATTATACCGCCGAGAAATGCCTGGTGGAAGAACCCCACCGTCTGCCTTCTGCGGAACTGCTGTTTGCCTTTCCGGGAGCCACGAACGTGCCGCAAGGAATGTCCGCTACTCCGCGCCCCGTTTCTTTCTGCTGGGAGCCTCATCCGATGAGCTTTGAGGAGTACCGTCGCGGATTCGACATCGTACACCGTCACTTGCATGGCGGCAACTCCTTCCTGGTGAACTACACCTGTGCCACCCCCGTCGATACCGACCTCACTCTGCGGCAGGTGTTCGACCATGCCCGTGCTCCCTACAGACTGTGGGTAAACGACCGCTTTGTGGTGTTCTCGCCCGAAATCTTTGTCCGGATAACTGACGGCTTTATCTATTCCCATCCCATGAAAGGTACGATGGATGCCACGCTGCCCGATGCCCGCGAACGCCTGCTGGCCGACCCAAAAGAAGCAGCCGAACATGCTACCATCACCGACCTCATCCGTAACGACCTGAGCCGTTTCGCCACCGAAGTCACCGTGACCCGCTACCGCTACCTCGATGAGCTGCACACCCATCGTGGCCCGTTGCTCCAGATGAGTTCCGAAATCCGTGGCCGTCTGTCCGAAGGCTATCCTTCACAACTGGGCGACCTGTTTTTCAGTCTCCTGCCGGCTGGCTCCATCACCGGAGCTCCCAAGTCCCGCACCGTGCAGATTATCCGCGAGGCCGAGACGTACGACCGTGGTTTCTACACCGGTGTGACCGGTTATTTTGACGGCCGCAACCTGGACAGCGCCGTGCTCATCCGTTTCCTGGAACAGCAGCCTGACGGCACGAAGGTGTTCAAGAGCGGGGGAGGCATCACCTTCCGCAGCGAAGCCCGAAATGAATACGAAGAAATGAAACAGAAAGTCTATGTGCCTCTTTATTGAAACCCTCCGCATCGAAGACGGGAAAGTGTGGCATGCCTCGCTGCACGACCGCCGCATGAACGACACGCGCCGTGCTTTCTTCGGTCCCGTGCCCGACCTCCACGTGATGGATTACCTCCGTCCGGAAGCCTACACCGCACGCACCCGCTGTCGCCTGACTTATGCACGCGACGTGATTCGCGTGGAATACTTTCCTTACCACGTCCGCCCCGTACATAGTCTGCAACTGGTGGTGCAGGACGACATCGACTACCGCTACAAGCAGGCTGACCGCCGTGTGCTCGACGAAGCCTTCGCTCTGCGCGATACGGCCGACGACGTGCTCATCGTGCGCCACGGACTCCTCACCGATACCTCCATCGCCAACATCGCCCTCTGGGACGGATGCGAATGGTACACCCCCGCACAGCCTCTGCTGGCCGGTACCCAGCGCCGACACCTGCTCGACACCGGACAGATAAAAGAAACGGACATCCCGGTCGCCTCCCTCGGAAACTACCGGCATATCCGTCTGTTCAATGCCCTGATACCCTTCGGTGAAGTGGAACTCCCCGTCGGTCAAATACGTATGTACTGATTCGCGTGGCCGCTTATTCCACCAGCTCGTAACTGCTGATTTGAATCGGCATGTCGAGGTTGTGGAGCACCTTCTCCAGCATGATACCCTCCAGGTTGTTGTACTCATAGCCGAATGTGGCCCGTATGCCCTGCAAGATAAACTGTGTGGCGCGGTCGAGCGCAATGGGCAGACTGTCACCCTGCATCAGTGCTCCCGTGATGACACTGGTAAACGTGTCGCCCGTGCCCGGATAGTGTGCCGGCAGATAGGGGCAGGTCACCTTCCAGTAGCGGTCGCCAAAGCGGTTGTAGGCATAGACCGACGTAGAACGCGGGTCGCCGCTCACCGGCACGCTCGTGGCAATGACGATAGCCGGACCCCGGTCGGAAAGCGTCTTCAGCGCCTGTTTCAGTTCCGCATCCGTAATGTGTTCCTGATACGGCATGTCCAGCAGGTAATACAGCTCCGTCAGGTTGGGCGTGATGACATCCGCCAGGTGAATCAGCTTCTTCATCTCCGTCACCATCTCCTCGGTAATACCCTTATAAAGACGACCGTTGTCGCCCAGCACCGGGTCCACCACCACCATGTCATTCTCCCCACGGAACTTCAGGATAAACTCCTCCACAATCTGTGCCTGTTGCGGCGAACCCAGATAACCCGTGTAGAAAGTATCGAAGTGCACGTTCATCTTCTCCCAGTTCTCGATGATGCGCTTCATCTCGTCGGTCAGGTCGAGGAACGAGTACGTGGGGTACTGCGTATGTGCGGATAGGACCGCCGTGGGCAGCGGACACACCTGAAAGCCCATGGACGAGAGCACCGGAATGACCGCCATCAGTGACACGTGACCCACGCCTGACAGGTCGTGCACAGCCACCACCTTCTTCACCTGATTTTGCAGGAAAGCCCCCGAGCGATGGGGAGCCTCGGCCGGAGCCGCCGGTTTTTTCTTTTTGTACTTTCGTTCTTTCTCCCAGGCCGCCTTCCGTGCCTGATATGCCTCATATTGTCGTTCAATGTAATTGTCAGCCATAGTCTTGTGAATTTACAATTACAAAGGACGTGACTTTTTGCGGAACGAGCAAACTTTTGCAGGGTTTATTCTGATTCATCTTCCAGTTTCATTTGGTTGGGCAAGAGTGCGGCTGAAATAGTACATGTCTTTCAGCACCTTTCCATCCTCTACAATCGGATGGTCATAGTGGAGGGTAAAAAAGTCGGGCACCGTGTGCGAGTAAACAAACCCGCAGCTCTGATAAAAAGAAATGGTCATACGGCTGTCTCCTGTGCCTACCGTCAGCGTGTGACACACATGCTGGTAACATTGGCAAAGGTATTCCACCATCTGCCGTCCGTATCCTTTCCGTTGCCAGTGTGGAGCTACGGCCAGGTTTTTCAGTTCACGAATTCCTTTTCCCTCATCCGTTACGACGGCCACGGCAACCGGTTCTGTAAGCAGTTCGTCGTACATCACGTATAAGTCACCCCGTTCCAGGTAGCGGTCTATCATGGATTCCTGTTCATCGGCCAGAAGCAAGAGCGGGAGGAAACGTTTCTTGCCAGTTGAAACAAGTCGTATTTGCATGAGATAAATGTTTATGAATAGATTGTAAAGATACGCTTTTCGGTGGATTTTTGTCTGTTTTTCCTTTGTCCTTTTTTCTTTTTCTTTTTCTTTTTCTTTTTCTGAAGATGGGTTATGTTAAGGTTCAAACATCATTTGAAAGAAAACTCTTTGATGTTTTGTTTAAAGCTCTTCGGTGCTTGAAGATAATTCCTTTGGAGTTTGAGAGGAAATGTATTTGTGTTTTAAAACGAAACTGGTTTTGACTGATAATTTATTTGTTATTAAGGCAATTTCCTTGATTTTTCGTTATTCATGAATATTCTTTGCCGTGTATTCTCTCATTCTAGTTAGATTTTTCGTATTTTCGTGTACTAAAATTTATTTCATGGAAGAAAAGAGTAAATACATAGCTAGTTTCCAGGTACAAAAAATGTGGCAACGAGTAGATGTACGGTGGGATAATATTCATCAGGATGTGAATATTCTTGTCGGCATTAATGGATGTGGAAAAACAACATTGCTTAATTTGATCTCAGACTATTATTCTGGGCAGAAGATTAAAAAAAATATAGCTGAAGCTGTCAGTGGAACTGCCATTGATAGTCCTGTTACTTATATCCGTTCTTTTGATATTCCGGCTAATGCGAAGAGAAAAACGGAAAGTATGTTGCTTCAGGCTTTGAAAAATATTATTAATCAGAATGGAGAAGGAACTTCATTCTTTGATTATAGAATGAAAATGTTGAATTTTCCGGCAAAAGCGGGAATAATCCGGAAACGGATTGAAAATTTTTTCCAGTTGGTTAACTCATTGTTTGAGGAAACAGGAAAAGAAATTATGATTGACCCTCAGAATAATACGTTGGTCTTTTCAATTAAAAGTACAGGAGGAGCATTGATTACTTCCGATGGGCAAAGAGTTGTGACTGCTAATGGAGATGTTATTCGTGCAGAAGATGAAAAAATACAATTAGACCAGCTCTCCTCCGGTGAAAAACAGATTTTGTTGATTCTTACGACAGTGTTTCTGCAAGAGGAGAAGCCCGCTGTGTTGTTGATGGATGAACCGGAAATCTCTTTGCACATCACTTGGCAAGATCGGCTTATCGAATTGATACGTAAATTGAATCCGAATTGTCAGTTGATATTGACAACCCATTCTCCTAATATTTTTGCCAATGGCTGGGAAGATAAGATTGTATTCATCCAAGATTTAGAGGAAAGATAATTATGGATGCAGACAAGAGGGCCTTTTATGAGGCTGCAGCGAGAGGGATGGCAGCGTCGACGCTTATGTACGGCGTCGATTCCATTGTACATGTGGAGGATAAAGATGACATTTGGTTTTGGCAACAATTGCTTGCTAAATACCGTGCGGGACGTTATAAGTTTAAGCCTGCTACTACAAATGAAAAAGGGAATCGCAATACTGGATGTACTCAGTGCTTGAAGTATAGAGGTTTTCTTTCGCAGAAATTTTTTGTTTGTATAGATAGTGACTTGCGCTATCTGTTGGAAGAAGGTATTTCCGCGGAAGATGGCATTCTATAGACTTATACTTATTCATGGGAAAATCATTGTGCATTTGCTTCCCAATTGCAACAGACGTTTGATAAATATACGCATAAAGGGGCGGAGTTTGATTTCAGCGTTTTCTTGTCGGGATATTCTGAAGTTGTTTATGAGCCTTTTTTGTTGATGCTTTATCAGTTGAAGAATGAATTGACTGAGTTCGATCGGGATAAATTTAGAACTATTATTTCTTTACAATATAGGCGGGGCGATGAAAAGAATAATGGAAAACAGTTTTTAGATCGTTTGTCTTTGGATTTGCAGACTGCTACTAAAAATATAAAGGATACATGCGGCTTTAATATGGCGGATGAATCTGTTTATTATGAGACTAAGGGACTGCGTAAGGAGAATGTGTATTTATATGTAAGAGGGCATTGCTTGTATAATTCATTGGTTTCTATTGGTAAGAAATTATGTGAAGGGACGGGAATGGACTTTGAACAAAATATATTGAAAAATGCCTTGGCCTTTGAACAATATGATGCCATTTCTCGTATAAAGGCAGATATTGGAATATTAAAGACGATTAGACGCAGTTATTAAAAATAATCGGCAATTCCTTTTGCTAACTAACCCACAAAAAACCAAGAATTATGGACATACAAACAATACTATCAAACCTGAAGATTGACCAGTTGAACGCCATGCAGGAGGCTTCCATCGATGCCTGGAAAGAAGGTAGCGATTTGATATTGCTCTCGCCCACGGGTTCCGGAAAGACGCTGGCTTATCTGCTGCCGCTGGTGAGCTCGCTGAAAAAGGGAGTGGAAGGCGTGCAGGCTGTGGTACTGGTACCTTCTCGCGAGCTGGCTTTGCAGATTGAGCAGGTGTTCAAGGCCATGGCGACCGGCTTTCCGGTGATGAGCTGTTACGGCGGACGTCCGGCCATGGAGGAACACCGCACCATGAAGGGCATTTCGCCAGCGGTGATTATCGGTACGCCGGGACGTATGAACGACCACCTGAACAAGCAGAATTTCGAGGCAGGCACCGTGCGTACGCTGGTCATCGACGAGTTCGACAAGTGTCTGGAGTTTGGTTTCCAGGATGAGATGGCCGAGGTCATCGGAAAGTTGCCGGCATTGCGTCGCCGCTTCCTGCTGTCGGCTACCGATGCGGAGGAGATTCCGCGCTTTACGGGCATGAACCGTACGCTGAAACTGGATTTCCTGAATCCGGAAGAAACGGTGTCACAACGCTTGTCGGTATATCGGGTCACTTCGCCGGTGAAGGATAAACTGGAAACGCTCTACAAGTTGCTGTGTACGCTGGGCAACGAATCGACGCTAGTGTTCTGTAACCATCGCGAGAGTGTGGACCGGGTAGGGAAGTACCTGCACTCCATGAAGGTGTATTGCGAGACGTTCCACGGCGGAATGGAGCAGGATGACCGCGAACGGGCGTTGTATAAGTTCCGTAACGGAAGCTGCCACATCTTTATTTCGACCGACCTGGCAGCCCGTGGACTGGATATTCCGGACATCCGCCACGTGGTGCATTATCACTTGCCGGTGGCCGAGGACGGGTTCATTCACCGCAACGGACGTACGGCGCGTTGGGAGGCCGAGGGTAATGCGTTTCTGATTCTGCACGATGAGGAACGTATCCCCGACTATGTGCCCCGTCCGCTGGAAGAGTTTGAACTGCCGGAGCCGACGCCGCAGCCTGCCTTGCCGGAGTTTGTTACCTTATATATAGGGAAGGGCAAGAAAGACAAGATCAACAAGATTGACATCGTGGGCTTTTTGTCGAAGAAAGGTGGACTGGGCCGGGACGATGTGGGACGTGTGGACGTGAAAGACCATTATGCGTTTGCGGCAATTTCTCGGAAAAAGGCAAAACAAACGTTAAAACTTATACAAAATGAAAAGATAAAGGGGGTAAAAACTTTGATAGAACTGGCAAAATAATAACTTTGTGTCATGACAGCCTTCCGGCGGTGAAGGCTGTTTCGCATTTTGCTATGACTCGTGAGCATCCCCATGCCATAGCTAACTATTCTCGTGTCAATATGTCACTAAAACAGCGTTTGTGTATATAATTTGAAAGATAAAATTCAATAAGGCTGTAAAATTATCACGAAAACTTTTGGAAGTCTAAAAATAATCACTAAATTCGCAAGTGTTAGCTAAAATGATTGTTTAACCAAAACAAACTTCCAATGAAGAAACATAATTTTAATGCGGGACCGTCTATTTTGCCTCGCGAAGTGATAGAAAAGACAGCTCAGGCTATTCTTGATTATAATGGTTCAGGACTTTCGTTGATGGAAATCAGTCACCGCGCTAAAGACTTCCAGCCGGTGGTAGATGAAGCAGTGGCACTGTTCAAGGAACTGCTGAACATTCCGGAAGGATACTCGGTATTGTTCCTGGGTGGAGGTGCAAGCATGGAGTTCTGTATGGTTCCCTATAATTTCCTGGAAAAGAAGGCGGCTTACCTGAATACGGGTACTTGGGCCAAGAAAGCGCTGAAAGAAGCGAAAGCATTCGGCGAAACAGTAGAGGTGGCTTCTTCTGAAAAAGAAGGCTACACTTATATCCCGAAAGATTATGAAGTGCCGGCCGATGTGGATTATTTCCATATCACGACCAACAATACCATCTACGGTACGGAATTGCATGCCGACCTGGATGTCAATGTGCCGATGGTGGCCGATATGTCTTCGGACATTTTCTCTCGTCCGGTAGACGTTTCCAAATATATCTGTATTTACGGAGGTGCACAGAAGAACCTGGCTCCTGCAGGTGTGACTTTCGTTATCGTGAAGAACGATGCGCTGGGTAAGGTTTCCCGTCACATCCCGACCATGCTGAATTATCAGACACACGTGGACAAGGGTTCTATGTTCAATACTCCGCCGGTAGTGCCTATTTATGCGGCTCTCCAGACTTTGCGCTGGATCAAGGCACAGGGTGGTGTGGAAGAAATGCAGCGCCGTGCCAAACAGCGTGCCGACATGCTGTATGCCGAAATTGACCGCAACAAGCTGTTCCGTGGCACCGTAACGGCTAAGGAAGACCGTTCATACATGAACATCTGCTTCGTCATGGCCGATGAATACAAGGACCTGGAAGCCGACTTCCTGAAGTTCGCTACCGAAAAAGGTATGGTGGGTATCAAGGGCCACCGTTCTGTGGGTGGTTTCCGTGCTTCTTGCTACAATGCCATGCCGGTAGAAAGTGTGCAGGCACTGATTGACTGCATGCAGGAATTTGAGAAAATGCATTAATTGTTGTTATACCCGAAGATAAGGGCGTGGAATTTCGATAACACGTCCTTGTTTTCTTTTTAAAATCAAGTATTATGAAAGTATTGGTTGCGACAGAGAAACCGTTTGCTAAAGTAGCTATCGACGGTATTCGGAAAGAGATAGAAGCTGCGGGCTATGAACTGGCTTTGCTGGAGAAATATACAGAAAAACAGCAGTTGCTCGATGCAGTGAAGGATGCGAATGCGGTGATTATCCGAAGTGACATCATTGACAAGGAAGTGCTGGATGCGGCAAAGGAACTGAAAATCGTGGTACGTGCCGGTGCGGGATATGACAATGTGGACCTGGAGGCAGCTACGGCTCACGGGGTTTGCGTGATGAATACGCCGGGACAGAACTCGAATGCGGTGGCCGAACTGGCTTTCGGTATGATGATCATGGCGGTTCGTAATTTCTACGACGGTAAATCGGGTACGGAACTGATGGGTAAGAAACTGGGTATTCATGCATACGGTAACGTAGGGCGCAATGTGGCTCGTATCGCAAAGGGCATCGGTATGGACATTTATGCCTACGATGCATATTGTCCGAAGGAAGCCATGGTGGCCGACGGCGTGAAACCGGTGGATTCTGCAAAAGAACTATATGCTACCTGCAACGTGGTGTCATTGCACATTCCGGCTACTGCCGAAACCAAGAACTCCATTGACTATGACCTGGTGAACCGTATGCCGAAAAACGGTTTGCTGGTGAATACTGCCCGTAAGGAGGTGATTAACGAGGCAGATCTGCTTCGCCTGATGAATGACCGTCCGGACTTGAAGTATGTGACCGACATCATGCCGGCTCATCACGATGAGTTTGCCGATCATTTCCCGGGACGTTATTTCTCTACTCCGAAGAAGATGGGTGCACAGACGGCTGAGGCAAATATCAATGCCGGCATCGCAGCGGCCCGTCAGATTGTGGGCTTCCTGAAAGATGGTTGTGAGAAATTCCGTGTAAACAAGAAATAACTCTTTAATTTGCGCATAAATGAAACTGACTGTATACGAACGGCATTCGCTGATTCCGTTGGGACTCGGATCTTCCTTGCTGCTGGTGAATTCTTTGTGCAGGTCGTTTCTGGATGATTTCTGGAAAGGATTCCTGTGCGGCATGGCACTGATGTGTTTCATTTATGCGCTGTGTACGTTAGTGTTATTTTTCAAACGAAATTTCAAGCATTATGGCAATAGTTAAACCTTTTAAGGGTGTTCGTCCGCCGCAGGACTTGGTGGAGCAGGTGGCTTCCCGCCCTTACGACGTGTTAAACTCGGCTGAGGCCCTCGAAGAGGCGAAAGGCAACGAGAAATCTTTGTATCACATCATCAAGCCGGAGATTGACTTTCCGGAGGGTACGGATGAGCATGATCCGCGTGTGTACGACAAGGCGGTAGCGAATTTCCGGATGTTCCAGGAAAAGGGCTGGCTGGTGCAGGACGACAAACCGTGTTACTATATTTATGCCCAGACCATGAACGGCAAGACGCAGTATGGACTGGTGGTAGGAGCTTACGTGCCCGACTACATGAACGGGGTGATCAAGAAGCATGAGCTGACGCGCCGTGACAAGGAGGAGGACCGCATGAAGCATGTACGGGTGAACAATGCGAACATCGAACCGGTGTTCTTTGCTTATCCGGAAAATAAGACGCTGGATGCCGTAGTGGCGAAATATACGGCTCAGAAGCCGGTGTACGACTTTGTGGCACCGGATGACGGCTTCGGCCATCAGTTCTGGGTGATTGACGACGACAAGGACATTGAGGCAGTGACAGAGGCGTTCAAGGAAATGCCTTCGCTTTACATTGCCGACGGTCATCACCGTAGTGCGGCAGCGGCACTGGTGGGTGCTGAAAAGGCGGCTCAGAATCCGAACCATCGGGGCGACGAGGAATACAACTACTTCATGGCAGTGTGTTTCCCGGCCGAGCAGCTTACAATCATCGACTACAACCGGGTGGTGAAGGATTTGAACGGACTGACTCCGCAGGCGTTCCTGGAAGCGCTGAAGAAGGACTTCGTAGTGGAAGAAAAGGGTGCGGACATCTACAAGCCGGCAGCCTTGCACAACTTCTCGCTTTACCTGGAGGGTAAATGGTACAGTCTGACGGCCAAACCGGGCACTTACGACGATAACGACCCGATTGGGGTACTGGATGTCACGATTTCTTCCAACCTGATTCTGGATGAGATTCTCGGCATCAAGGACCTGCGTTCGGACAAGCGTATCGACTTCGTGGGCGGTATCCGCGGACTGGGTGAACTGAAAAAACGGGTGGACAGCGGCGAAATGAAGATGGCGCTGGCGCTCTATCCGGTTTCCATGAAGCAGCTGATGGACATTGCCGATACGGGCAACATCATGCCGCCGAAAACCACGTGGTTTGAACCGAAGCTGCGTTCGGGACTGGTGATTCACAAACTGGAATAAGATTTTTCTTCTGAACGATACAGGGCCTTCTCAAAGTTGCATTTGGGAAGGCCTTTTTTGTGGATATACTTGCGGGACGGACGGCGGGAAGCAAGCTGAAAAGAAAACGCACTTACGTATTCTGCTAAACGTAAGTGCGTTTTCTTTAAAACTCTTCGGCGTTTGAGTTGGAACGCAAGTGCGTTTGGTTCGAAACGTAAGTGCGTTTTCCGGTAAAATATCTTATTTCGGCAAGGTCACGGGGAAGAGGTCGTTCGGGCGGTGTTCGCGCAGAATTACCTGCTTCATCTGGTTCACGAGGTCCGGATGCTGGGCAGCCACGTCGTGGTCCTCATGGATGTCTTCTGCCAGGTTGTAGAGGTGAGGAACACCCTTCTTTACCACCATCTTCCAGTCGCCCATGCGGAGACCAATCTGGTCGGTTTCGTGGAACTCCCAGTAGAGGAAGTCGTGTGCCTTCTGTGCTTCGTCATTTCCCAACAGGGTAGGAGCGAAAGAGATGCCGTCGAAACAGTCGCCTTCCAGTTTCTTGTTCAGGTATTTCTTGGGGAAACGCTTGTCGCCTACCAGTTCGCAGAAGGTCGGCATGATGTCGTAGAAGGCCAGCTGATGGTCGTTCACCTCACCGGCTTTCACCTTTCCCGGCCAGCGCACGATGAACGGGATGCGGATTCCTCCTTCGTAGCACTGGCGTTTCAGGCCGCGCAGCTTGCCGTCGCGTCCGAAGAATGTCGGGTCGGCACCGCCTTCTTCGTGAGGACCGTTGTCACTGCTGAAGATGACGATGGTATTCTCGTCGAGTCCTTTTTCTTTCAGCTTGGCCAGGATTTCGCCCACGTAGGCATCCAGTCGGCTGATCATACCGGCAAACTGGGCATGTGTGTGCACGCTCTCGTTGTAACGGGAACCGGCTTGTCCGCCCCAGGTCTTGTCTTCAAAGAACTGTTTCTTATATTTCTTCAGGATAGAGTCGTTGGGCTGTACCAGTTCGGCATGCGGCAGGGTGTACGTCAGGAAGCCGTAGAAAGGCTGTTTGCCGTCCTGCTTGTCGAGCCATTCCAGTGCCTTCTGGTGAATCAGGTCGGCCGAATACTGCGTACGCTTGAAATAGTCGTCGCCGCTCATCGGGTAGCGGATATTATCTTCCAGAATCACACGGCTGACGGCCGTATCGCCTGCGGCACGGCTATAGGAGTTCAGGAAGTTCGGGTAGTAGAGGTGCGCCTGAAACTGGCACATGTAGCCGAAGTATTCGTCCACGCCCCGCTTGTCGGGAGTAGAGGTCGAACCCTCGTAGCCGCCGGCCCATTTGCCGAACATGCCGGTGGTATAGCCGTTCTTCTTCATGATTTCCGGCAGGATGATGTGCTGCGGGTCATACGGCTCCTGTCCGGTCACGGCATATTCCTTGTTCTGTCCGTACCACACCTCGCCGAGCCAGTATTCCTTGTTCCCTCTCACGTGTCCGTGTCCGCTGTGCTGTCCGGTCATCAGGCTGGCGCGCGACGGGGCACTGACGGGGCTTCCGGCGTATGCCTGCGTAAATCGCATGCCCTCCTGTGCCATCTGGTCGATGCAGGGTGTCTGGATAAAAGGCTGGCCGTAGCATCCCAGGTCGCCGTATCCCATGTCGTCGCAGAGAATGAACAAGATGTTGGGTTTTTCAGAATCGGGGGTTGCAGCTTGTGCATGAGGTGCAGCCACGGCAACCAGTCCCATACAGTAGGTTAGTTTTTGTAATTTTTTCATGCCATTAGTTTCTTAAGGGATTAATGCAGGAGCAAAGATACGCTTTCCGGTTTTAAAAATGCGAGAAAAATCATTAAATTTGCCACCTGAAAGAAGAAAAAACGATGCAAGAAGATACCTATAAGACCATTCAGGAAAGCGCGGAAGCCATCTATACCGAGAAGCGCAGCAAGTTCATTGCCATTGCGCTGCCGGTGCGTACGCTCTCCGAAGTGAAGTCCCTTCTGGAGGAGTACCAGAAGAAATATTACGATGCCCGCCACGTGTGTTATGCCTATATGCTGGGTGCGGAACGGAAGGATTTCCGGGCTAACGACAACGGAGAGCCTTCGGGCACAGCCGGAAAGCCCATCCTCGGACAGATTAACTCGCGCGAGCTGACCGATGTGCTGGTCATCGTGGTGCGTTATTTCGGCGGTATCAAGCTGGGGACGAGCGGTCTGATTGTAGCCTACCGCATGGCGGCTTCGCTGGCACTGGATGAAGCTCCGGTCATCGAGAAGACGGTGGACGAAGACGTGGCCGTGGCGTTCGAATATCCCTTCATGAACGACATCATGCGCATCGTCAAGGAAGAGTCGCCCGAGATACTGGAACAGTCGTACGACATGGACTGCCTGATGCGTCTGCGCATCCGTAGGTCGATGATGGGAAAGTTGCGTGCGCGACTGGAAAAAGTGGAGACGGCCCGCATCCTGGACGAGTAATTGGAGGAAGTGCCGGAAGTCGTGCTTTCTTCACAGAAAGTCGCTGATTTTTTGCATTTTCCTGCGGTTTTTTAGCAAAAATTATTATCTTTGTTCCAACCTTATAACCCTTCATTATGAAACGACTGACAGGCTTAATATGCTTCTTGTGTCTCCTTTGCGGTTGCCGGGAGGAAGCAGGCCGTGGGGTGGAACAACCGATGTCGCAACCCATCGTGTCGGAGACGGCATCTCCCGACAGCATGGAGGTGGAAGATATTCTGCCGTTTGAGCGTAAACCGCTGACCGCTGCCGACATCATCTTGGCGAAGGAACTTCTTTTTGACAAATACACCTTGAAGGATGAGTATCCGTATAAGGACACCGTCCGTTCATTCAAATGGGATGCCATACGCAAATGCCTGGCCTTTATCGAGAACCTTCAGTACGATGCCAACCGCTGGGCGATATTCCAGAATTACAGGAACATGAATCAGGAAGCTCCGCTGGTGCGGAAATACACGCAGAATGTGTACCGGCGCATTGCCGATACGCTGGGAGTGGAACGCTATCAATCGGTACCGCTGTATCTTCCTTCGGATACGCTGGTGCCCGAACGCTACGGACGCGACGGGGCGCTGGTGTCTTTCCTGGGCGAGACGGGCAGTTTCTATCGCGTGTCACCGGTCTCCATCGAGGGAGAATGGTGGGTGCCGCGCCGCTACGTCAAACTCTTGTCCGACAGCACGCAGTTTAATCACGTGGTAGTAGTGGACCGGGGGGACCAGAACATTGCCACCCTGGAACGTCTGGAAGAAGGTACCTGGGCCATCCGCAGCATGAATCCGGCCACTACGGGCATGCACCGTCCGCCGTACGCGCAGGAAACCCCGCTCGGCATGTTTGTGGTGCAGCAGAAAAAGTCGCGCATGGTGTTCCTGAAAGACGGTTCTGCAGCCACCGGAGGCTATGCACCGTATGCCAGCCGCTTCACCAACGGAGCCTATATTCACGGGGTGCCGGTCAACGTGCCTCGCACGGCGATGATTGAATACAGCTGGTCGTTGGGCACCACGCCCCGTTCGCACATGTGTGTGCGGAATGCCACCTCGCATGCCAAGTTTGTGTACGACTGGGCACCGACAGAACGGTCACTGGTGATTGTAATCGAGTGATTTCTATAAAATTAACTCTCTTTACGGAAGAAGAAGGGCAGAAAATCCGTAACTTTGCGGCCGAATATTTTTCAGGTCGTAAAAAGTCATGCAAAATCATATCATCAAATTTTTTCTTTCTGCCATGTTCCTGTCTTTCCCCTGTGCGTATTTCACGGCGGAAGGAGAGTCTGTTCCTACTGAATCCCCCGCAGCAGCGGTTAAGGCGGCCGATGAGGTCGTGTCGCTCTATCATTCCATGCAGCTGGAGGGAGTGGTCAACTGGCGGGCCTTCAAGCAGGCGGTGACGGGATATAACCGCATCAAGAACCGCAAGCGCGACGTGCTGACCCTGATTGACTTTTCCAAGCCTTCCACGGAAAAGCGTCTGTACGTGTTCGACATGAAGCACCGCCGGATGCTGTATTCTTCGGTAGTGTCGCACGGCAAGAACAGCGGCGGAAACTATGCTACCTCTTTTTCCAATGAATACGGCTCCTACAAGAGCTCATTGGGCTTTTACCTGACGGCTTCCACCTATCAGGGACGAAACGGCTATTCGCTCATTCTTGACGGACTGGAGAAAGGGATTAACGACCGGGCCCGCGAACGTGCCATTGTGGTGCACGGGGCCGCCTATGCAGACCCCTCCGTGGCCAGTCGTGGCGGACGGTTGGGACGGAGTTTTGGATGTCCGGCACTGCCTACTTCCGTGTCGCGCCCCATTATAGATGCGATAAAAGGGGGCAGCGTCATGTATATCTATGCCGAAACCCCCTCTTACTTAGCTCAAAGTTCTATTCTCGATACCTCGGATGATGTTATCGTAAATCAATGATTTCCGCTCCCGGATACTTGCTTTTGTCGAAACGGAACACCGCGTCGGGCAGGTTCACTCCCGTGCGGTACGACGAAATCTGAAACTCTTGTTTCTCTCCGTTCTGCAGCTGGATGGCAATGTATACGGGCGAACTGTTTTCCTTCACGTTCAGTGTGATGCTTTTAATGTCCTGCGAGGTCTTCGGGGTCAGGATGATTTCATGTCCCCGCTTTCCCTGACGGGTCTTTTCGCCCACGTAGCGGTAGTTGAAGCCCTTCTTGTAGGCCGTCAGCAGCGCATACGGGTTGACGCTCTGTATTTCCTCCGGAGTGGGGGATGACACGTTCACCTCTTCATTCTGCTCCACGTAGCTCCACTGTGTCTTTCCGTCGAACCAGGTCTTGATGCCTCCGCTCTCCAGACAGAACTTGTTGCCTTTCAGTAGCAACTTTCCTTGTTGTGTACCTCCAAAAGTCAGACTGATGCCGCCGGCTTTCCGGTAGCTGTCCGCCATCTTGCTTAATATGCTTTCAGCTTTTGCGTCCTGTTGGGCCACAGCCTGACACAAGGCGACTCCCATCAGCAGGACGAGAAGAAAGATCTTTTTCATACCTGTCACTATCGTTTTTAGGGGTTAGAGGGCAGCCCGTTTAATCCTTCAGGCTGCTCATTCTCATTTGTAAATCGTTTTCATCCAGACAAAGCACGTCGCGCGCCTTGCTACCGTTGGCCGGACCTACGATGCCCGCCTTTTCCAGCTGGTCCATGATGCGTCCCGCACGGTTGTAGCCGATGGAGAATTTACGCTGAATCAGCGAAGTAGAACCCTGCTGGTGGTAGATGACCAGACGGGCCGCTTCTTCAAAGAGCGGGTCCAGACGGTTCATGTCCACGTCGGCTGCACTGCTGGGTTCTGCATTCTCATCCACATATTCCGGCAGCATGAAGGCCGTAGGATAACCCTGCTGCTTGCCGATGAATTCCGCGATGCGTTCCACTTCCGGCGTATCGACAAACGCACACTGCACGCGCACTGGGTCGTTTCCTTGCAGGTAGAGCATGTCACCCTTACCGATGAGCTGCTGGGCACCCGGACGGTCCAGAATGGTACGTGAGTCCATCATGGAAGCCACACGGAAAGCCACACGTGCCGGGAAGTTGGCCTTGATGGTACCCGTAATGATGTTCGTGGTCGGACGCTGGGTAGCGATGATGGCGTGGATACCCACCGCACGGGCCAGCTGGGCGATACGGCAGATAGGCAGTTCCACCTCCTTGCCAGCTGTCATAATCAGGTCGCCGAACTCATCAATGATGATAACGATGTAAGGCAGGAAGCGGTGACCGTTCTCCGGATTCAGCTGGCGGTTGATAAACTTCGCGTTATATTCCTTGATGTTACGGCATCCCGCGTTCTGCAAGAGCTTGTAACGGTTGTCCATTTCCACACACAGCGAGTTCAGGGTCTGTACCACCTTCGTTACGTCGGTGATGATGGCATCCTCTCCGTCGGGCAATTTGGCCAGGAAGTGACGCTCAATCGGCGCATAGATGGCAAATTCCACCTTCTTCGGGTCGATAATGACGAACTTCAGCTCACTGGGGTGCTTCTTGTAGAGCAGGGAAGTCACGATGGCATTCAGTCCCACAGACTTACCTTGACCTGTCGCACCGGCCACCAGCATGTGGGGTGCTTTGGCCAGATCCACCATGAACACCTCGTTAGTAATGGTCTTTCCGAGTGCCACCGGCAAGTCGAACGTGGTTTCCTGGAACTTCTTGCTGGTCAGGATGGAACTCATGGGCACGATGTGCGGGTTTGCGTTCGGAACCTCGATACCGATGGTACCCTTGCCCGGAATCGGTGCGATGATACGGATACCCAGTGCCGAAAGACTCAGGGCGATGTCGTCCTCCAGGTTACGGATTTTCGAGATACGTACCCCTTCTGCCGGCGTAATTTCATATAAGGTAATGGTCGGACCCACACTGGCCTTGATGGAACTGATTTCAATGCCGAAACTGCGCAGCACCTTGATGATGCGGTTCTTGTTGGCATTCTGTTCCTCCATGTCGATGTCCGGATCGTCGTTCTGATACGTATTCAGCAAGTCGAGGGTAGGGAAGCGGTAAAACTCCAGGTCCAGACGCGGGTTGTACGGTTGCGATACGTCTCCACGGTAAGCCTGATCCTCTTCCTTGGTATCGTTGCTGACCTCAAATGCCGGCTCCTCTTCTTCCTTGTCGAAGTCTTCCTCCAGGGCCGGCTTCACCTCAAAAGGGTGCTTCTTGTCGTCCTCTTCCTCGGTATCAATGGGCAGGTCGATGACGCGCTCCGGTGCCGGTTCCTCTTTTACGACCACCTTCTCCGGTTCCTCCTTGACAGGTTCAGCCGCTTTCTCCGGTTCTTTCTGCGGAGTCTCTTCCTCCTCTTTCTGTTTCGGTTTCCGGTGCGTCCAGCTCTTCCAGAAACTTTCTTTCTTTTCCTTCTTATCCGATTCATTCTCCGCAACGGTCGCTTCCGCTTCGTCCACTACCGGCTTCCGGAATGTCGGTTCCGGCTGGGGAGTTACTTCCTCTGCCATGGCCGCGTTATTATTACCCTTTTGCGGATGAAGTGCCTTTCTCACCACGCCCATGGTCTGTCGGGTCAGTGCCACGCCGAACAATATAGCCGTAGCCAGCAGCACCAGAATCAATCCCGGCACACCGATTTGCGAGCGAATCCACAGGCTCACATTGTAGCCATGCAGTCCCCCCGGATAAATATAAGAATCTTCCAGCAGTCCCCCGAATGCAAATCCCAGGGTGATAGAGAGCCACACCATCACCGTGGCACAGCCTAAGAACCAGTAACGGATGCGGAATTCATACGCCTTCATCAGCTTCATGCCGGCCACCACCAGAAAGATGATGATGCAGTAAGCCGAAAACCCGAAGCAGTCGTTAATCAGGAATTGCGCCAGCTGCGCTCCCCGTGCTCCGGCATAGTTCTGTATGCGGTTGCCCGTTTCCAGCAGTTCCGACGGGTTGGGATGCGACAGAATACTCTGGTCATTTCCTCCTGTAAAGAAGAACGAGCTGAAAGCCAGCAGCAAGTACACGCCAAAGATTACAAAAAGCAGTCCGATAACGAACCCCGTAGTTTCACTTTTAAGAATAGTCCATGTTTTTCCGGCCATGGCAGCCGCTTTTCCACTTTTGCTTGTATCTGTTTTTTTTGTTTGCATGATGATTCGAATTAGCTAAACATACGTGCAAATGTACGAATAAAACTAGAACTGAGAAATTTTTTTTGTACCTTTGCGCTTCAATTAGCATGATTATGGAAGAAAAAAATTCTCAAGTAATATTCGATAAAAATGCGGTCGAGTTCGTGACAGTAGCTGCCGAGTTCTGTGGTTTTTTGGAGCGTGTTTCCGATATGCGCTGTCGGGATTTTGTCGACAAGTGCCTGAAACTCCTTCCCCTTTTATACCTGAAGGCTTCGCTGCTTCCTGCTTGCGAGCGGATGGAAGAAGCCGACCCGGAAACCTTCGTGACCGAGACCGATTACGAAGTGCTTCGCGGTTCCATTGCCTCCCTGTTGGGCGAATACGATGACTACCTCGAAGTGTTCCTCGATGACATGGCCTATAGTGATACTCCCATTCATCAGAACATCTCCGAAAGCCTGGCCGACATTTACCAGCCTGTCAAGGATTTTATCTGCGTGTTCCAGTTGGGCCTGGAGCACACCATGAACGATTCTCTGGCCATCTGCCGTGAACTCTTCGCCGAGTTCTGGGGCCAGCGCCTGGTCAATGTGATGCGTGCCCTTCACGATGTGAAGTACCGCCAGCTGGCACACGGCAGCCAGGAAGAGGAAGATTCCGCACTCTACGAAGACAACTGCACCGAAGAAGAACTCTACGAAGGCCTTGACATGGGCGACGACGAATAACCCTAAACCCGTAAACTGAATGGTAGAACTACAGAGTAAAATAGATAAGAAAATCGTTGCGGAGTTACCCAAAGTCTCTTTCCCCGGTCGCATATTCGTAATCTACACCGAGGCCGAGGCCCGCAAGGCCATTGATTACCTCAATACCCATGTGCTGGTGGGAGTGGACACTGAAACACGTCCTTCTTTCCGGAAGGGAGCCGTCAACAAGGTGGCTCTCTTGCAGGTCTCTACTTACGACACCTGCTTCCTGTTCCGTCTGAATCACCTCGGACTGCCGGACTTCCTGGAAGAGTTCCTTCAGAACGACGTGCTCAAGATCGGTCTGTCGCTGAAAGACGATTTCGCCATGCTCCGCCGCCGCAACCGGAAAGACCCGCGCATGGGCAACTGGGTGGAACTGCAGGACTACGTAGCCTCTTTCGGCATCGAAGAAAAGAGCCTCCAGAAAATTTACGCCCTCCTTTTTCAGGAAAAGATTTCCAAGAGCCAGCGCCTGTCCAACTGGGAGGCCGACACCCTGACCGAGGCACAGCAGCTCTATGCCGCCACCGATGCCTGGGCCTGCGTACGCATCTACCAGTACCTGGAAGAGCTTCGCCTTTCGGGCAAGTACCGCGTGATACGCACGGAAGCGCCTGAACACATTCTCGAAGATTAATCACTTAAACCATACAAATGAGCTATAAGAAAGTATTTCTCAAACCCGGAAAGGAAGAATCGCTCAAGCGTTTTCATCCCTGGGTCTTTTCCGGCGCCATCGCCCGCGTGGAAGGAGAGCCGGAAGAAGGTGAAGTAGTAGATGTCTACACCTCCAAGAAAGAATTCATTGCCTGCGGACATTTCCAGATTGGCAGCATCGCCGTGCGTGTGCTTTCCTTCCGTCAGGAACCCATCGACCATGCGTTCTGGGTACGCCGCCTGCAGGTGGCCAGAGACCTCCGCTGTGCCTTGGGCGTGCTGGGCAATCCTCAGAACAATACTTACCGTCTGGTACACGGCGAGGGCGATAACTTGCCCGGACTGATTATCGACGTGTACGACCATACCGCCGTGATGCAGGCACACTCTGCCGGCATGCACCTCGATCGTATGGCGGGGGCCGAAGCCCTTGAAGAAGTGATGGGCGACGTCATCCAGCACATCTATTATAAATCAGAAACCACACTGCCCTTCAAGGCCGACCTGCTAGCTACTGAAAACGGCTTCCTCAAAGGTGGAAGTCCGGAGAACGTGGCCATGGAGAACGGACTGAAGTTCCACGTAGACTGGCTCAAGGGACAGAAGACCGGTTTCTTCGTCGACCAGCGTGAGAACCGTGCCCTGCTGGAACGCTATGCCAAGGGCCGTAACGTGCTCAACATGTTCTGCTACACCGGCGGCTTCTCGTTCTATGCCATGAGGGGAGGAGCCAACCTCGTTCACTCGGTAGACAGCTCAGCCAAAGCCATCGACCTGACCAACGAGAACGTATCTCTCAACTTCCCCGGCGATACCCGTCACCAGGCTTTTGCGGAAGATGCCTTCAAGTTCCTCGACCGCATGGGCGACCAGTACGACCTGATTATCCTCGACCCGCCGGCCTTTGCCAAGCATCGCGATGCCCTGCGCAATGCCCTTCGCGGTTACACCAAACTCAATGCCAAGGCCTTCGAAAAGATACGTCCGGGAGGCATCCTCTTCACCTTCTCCTGTTCGCAGGTGGTGAACAAGCAGGACTTCCGTAACGCCGTGTTTACCGCAGCTGCACAGAGCGGACGCAGCGTGCGCATCCTTCACCAGCTCACCCAGCCGGGCGACCATCCGGTCAACATCTACCATCCGGAAGGCGAATACCTCAAGGGACTGGTGCTTTACGTAGAATAATCCCTTTCGGAAAAGAGCTAAAATAAAAGAAGCTGTTTCACACCGCCGGAATGTTCCGTGCGTGAAACAGCTTCTTTTTTTATCCTCAGGATATCTTTTATCCAAACAGTCTGCCCAGCAGGCTCTGTTTCTTTTTCTTTTCTTGTTTCCGTTTTTCTACCGCTTCTCCCAGCTTGTCGTCCAAGGTTTCATCTACCAGATCGGCCAATTTGAGACGGTAGTGAATAATACGGTAAATACTGTTCCAATCAAATAAACCGCCCACATTACGGTCGTCGATAAATACATCCGCTTTCAGTTTTCTGGAGAAATACTGATGTCCGGCCTGTTCTTCCGGATAGTTCGTATTTACCGCATAAAATTCCAATCCTCGCTGACGGCAAAACTCCACTGCCTCGTCGAGCAGTTCATTCTCTCTTACAGACCACAGAATCAGTCGGTGTCCTTCTTCTTGCAATTTCTTCAGCGTGTCTATTGCAAAAGGAATTTCCTTTCCGATTGCCGGGTAGCGGTGTTCCACAATCGTTCCGTCAAAATCAACAGCTATAATCATATCTATTCTTATTTAATGTTGTTAGTTAGTACGCATTCTTTTCACCGTGCAGGGCATTGGCCACGGTCTTGTAGATAATGAACAAGTCCAGTCCGAAGCTCCAGTGTTCAATGTACCAGATATCTCCGCGCACGCGGCCTTCCATATCCTTCAGTTCCTTGGTTTCCCCACGGAAGCCCGTCACCTGGCTCCAGCCTGTAATACCCGGCTTCACGAAATGCCGCACCATGTACTTGTTAATCAGCTTCGAATACTCCTCCGTATGCTTCAGCATGTGCGGACGCGGCCCCACGATACTCATGTCACCCAGCAGCACGTTGATAAACTGCGGCAGTTCATCGATGTTCGTCTTACGCATGATGTTTCCCCAGCGTGTCTTGCGCGGGTCATCCTTGGTCGCCTGCAGTGTGTCGGCCTGTGCGTTCACCTTCATGCTACGGAACTTGTAACAATAAAACTCCTTGTCGTTCAGTCCGTTTCGTTTCTGCTTGAAGAACACAGGGCCCGGCATGGTTATTTTCGTCACGATGGTCACGATTATCAGGATAAAGGGAAATAGCATACACAGAAACAACAGTGAGAACACAATGTCGAACGTCCGTTTCAGTATCTGGTTACTGATTTTGCTCAGCGGGTCCGGTCGCAGACTCAGGAAAGGCACATTACCCATCATGTTGAAGTACACCCGGTTGTGCAGGTAATTATAAATGTTCGGCACACTGTAAAAATGCACCAGATGATTCTCACAATAATTAATCAGCGAGCGGATAATCACATGCTCCTTTGAAGGCAGACAGCAATACAGATAATGCGTATTCCCGTGCTTCTCCAGATACTCCTCCACATCCTGAGGCTGTCCCAGATACCGGCATTCTTGCGGAAATGCAGAGTTAGGCAGAAAGTCAAAATACCCAACTACCTTATACCCAGCTCCGCTTTGCGATGTCAGTTCGTAATACAGTTCCCGGTTGTTTTCCGAACTACCCACCAGCACCACATAGCGCACATTTCCCCCTCTGGAGCGATACCTTTTCACCGCCCACCTCATGGTGATACGGAACACAGACAAACAGATAAACAACAAGAGTAAGAACGTCAGATAGAATGTTGAAAATGAGTTCATGAACCCTCCCAGTTCCAACAGAATTCCAGCAAAAACTCCGAAAAACAATGTAGTCCGGAACACTTTAGCCAAAATCTGATAGGAATACACATTACGACGATAAAGCACCACCCCAATCTGCATAGCCGACACAAAATAACACAACATGACAGTTAATATAACCTGCATGTGAGGTGCTGTTAAAGTATTGTGCCAAGGTGTATCTTCTGTCGCCAGAAAAAGAATATAGAACAATCCTCCGGTAATCAGCGTTTCGCAAATAACGATAAACAGGATTAACCAGCTGTTATATCCATTATATCTCGGTTTCATATTTATGTAATAGAAAAAGGCCTACGTAATATTCAATAGCGTTTTATGACAAAGCAGCGTTTCTGTAAATACTAAACAGCTTGTCAATCTGAGAGTCAATACAGAAATCGGCCAGAAAAATCCTTCTGGATTCAGAACCAAATTCTTTTCGCTTGTTTTCATTTTTCCATAACGACACTATTTTTTCAGCAAAAAGTTTCGTATCCAATGGCAGCAGATAGCCGTTTATATTATCACATACACAATCTTTATTCCCCACCTTATCACTTGCAATGATAGGCTTACCTAAGCTCATGGCTTCAATCACACTAAGAGGAAGCCCTTCATATCTGGAGGTAGTAATATAAAACATAGAGCCCCTCATTATATTCAGGCATTCTTCATGCGAAATCCATGGCTTGAGCAGAATTGTATCCTTCAAATTTTCTTCCTTAATCTTTTCTTGCAGCTGGGTAAGTTCAGAAGAATAATATCCCACCCCGAGAAGCTTCAGTTTCAGCGGACAGCCCAGTTCTTTTACCTGTTTCATCACTTCAGCCAGAAAAAGAGGATTCTTTTGATAACACGGACGCCCTACGTAGCAGATATAAGGTGTTTCCGCTGCATTTTTTTCTTCAGCAGGCTGTGCAAGCACATTTGCATCCGGAACAGAGTTATGCCATACAAGCGCATGATCCTGACGGTACTTCACGTCTTTCACCCCCATTTCCTTTTCACTTTCAGAGCAAGCTAGCAGATAAGTATTCATCTTAGTAAACCTCTCAATCATCAAGTATACATTTCTTTTGAGGCGCGATGGAGTACACAAGAAACTGAATGCATGCGCAGTATAAAATGTCTTCACCCCAGTCATCCAGCCGGCCAGTCTGCCAAAAATGCCCCCTTTGGCACTATGGCAGTGAATAATATCCGGCTTTTCAGTCAAGATACATTGCAGCACCTGAATAAATCCGATAAAATCATGTATAGGGTTTAAGTTACGATACAATGCGACTTTGCGTTCCCGTACCACCTTTCCGTTTCTTATCACCGGCGGATGTTCATCCTTTTTACCGCAAACTATCACAAAATCAATGGAGTTATCTTTACAATTCAATATTGAATTACGGACATAAATATCCAATCCACCAATCATTTGGCCGATATACATTATTTTCATAAAAACAGGGATTATAATTAGTTAGTTGTTTTGCGATTCTGTATAAAGCTGATATAAGCTATCGATCATGCCGTTTATTTCAAAACCTGAATTTCTGATATCCAGGCTCATGTCCATTCTTTCTACGGCACCTCTTTTCACGACCTCTTTAGCCCACTCTTGAGCATTCTGTTTTAACGATAAAAACTTGATATAAGGAGAATAGCTTACTTCAGTAGTCGTGCTGTCTGATACAAAAACAGGCATTCCGCTGGCCTGCGCCTCGATGAGCACCACGCTCAGTCCCTCATAAAACGAAGGAAACACAAAAGAGTCCATGCCCTGCATGATTCTTTCCCTATCGCTCCGGAATCCCAGAAAAATCACCTTTTCAGTCAGTCCCAAAGCCTTCACTTTAGCTTTCATTGCCTCCATCAGGCTTCCTATCCCCACCAGCACCAGTCGTGCTTCAGGCTTCATTTTCACCACCTCCGCAAAGATGTCCAGCAGAAAGCTGTGGTTCTTCTGGTTCTCAAATCGTCCCACGTGACCTATCACGAAATTGTCTTCCAGGCCAAGTTCCTTTCTTACCTCCTTTCGTACGGTTTCATCGTAAATGAACTGCTTGCAGTCAATGGCATTCAATATCACACGTGCTTTCCCTTTTTCCACACATCCTTTGCCAAAAAGCCATTCACAAGCCAGCTTTGAGCATCCCACCAGATGAGTCGCATTTTTTTTCATCGGAGTTTTCAGGAAATTCCCCAATAAGATTGACACCGGGTTTTTCGACTGAAATCCTGTGTTGTGCGAGTGTGCCACTCTTACGGGTATCCCCCATTTTTTAGCAGCTTTCAATATGTAATAGTTCTTTGACCCGGAGTGCACGTGCACCACATCGTAGTCATGATGATTTTTAAAGAACTCGTCCACCGCCTTCCAATAGCTGAAAAAGTCCAGCGGTGTCCTCAGCCAGATATTCTTTAATTGATATACGGTGATTCCCATATCCGTGAGTTCCTTTTTCAGCGGATACTCTATCCCGTCGTCCAGATTCAGCATATCAATGACCATTCTGTTTCGGTCATTGTGTGCCAGAATGTCCTTGGCCAGTGCCTGTATACCTCCCAGGCGAAGCCGGTCAATGAAGAATAAAACTCTTAATGGTTTGTGCATAAAGATATTCAGTTAGTCGTTTTTACCTAGAAATAGTAATCTTGTCCAATAATTCTTTTGAAGGACTAATGTGCACCCATAGCATATAGATAAAAAGGCTATTGAAATGAAGAACGTGAATAAATAGTTGTATCTGTATTAATTATCTCAACTTTTCGGAAATGCAAAAGCATTTCTTAATATGCAGAGACTAGAATGTAAGATTCTCTTTTATAACCTCTCAGTAAAAGTATAAACCTAGAGAATAAAACATCATTTCCCCCCCCCCCGCATTTTACTGATAATCTGACACTTACAATTTTTAAACAGATTTATCAGACAGCATAGAAGGAAAGTTATAGGAAACACAATCAGGAACTCAA
>OGMH01000034.1_pt1 | contig 103173 bp, 117 predicted proteins | sample 1573191 | NCBI WGS metagenome assembly OGMH01 (sample SAMEA2581978, study PRJEB24529) | metagenome | biome: Human gut stool | place: China | collected 2011 | reverse complement strand
TAGAGCACTTCACTCGTAATGAAGGGGTCGTGGGTTCGAGTCCCATTTTCAGCTTTTCCAAATTCAAGCTATCTGTCAAACTGGCAGGTAGCTTTTTTAATTTATTCCTTGTTCTTTTCCTGAATAAAACTTAAGGGAACTGGAAAGAGTATTTGTATGTTCTTGGGTAAAGGAGAAGAAGATTGAAAATAAGAATTATAATAATTGCAGTGATAATCTGCTTCAGTATATCTGGGTGTGGAGCAAAAGACACAGCGCAGGGCAGAGAACTGGTAAAAATCAGAACAATAGAGAAAGGGGACAAAATACAGGATGGAAAATTATGCCTTTTCTCCCTGGAAAGAGGGGAGAACACAGGAAGAGAAACAATATCTGCTGCAGGCAGAGGAACTAGAGATTGAAGATGGAGTTGAAGCGATTGGAAATTATACATTTTATGGATGTAGAAATCTAAAAAGCTTAAAGTTTACCGATTCTTTGAAACAGATTGGTGGTGGTTCATTTACGGGGTGTTCAGCACTTAGAAAACTTTATGTAAAAATGAATAAAAACATGCCAAGCTGTATCAAAGATGTTGTTGCAGAAACCTTTCATGAAGTCTATGTGACAATTGAATTTCGGGAAACAGGAGAGTTTGCAAAATTAATCTTTCCGGAGTATTATGAAGAAGGTGTGGAAAATACACCGGCGAGAATTTTAGAGACACACTTTCATGGCTGCGGGTATCGTTATCGCCAGTGCTTTACAGATAAGAAAGTAGACTATCATCAATATGATTCCCTTTTTAAAGTAGCGAAGGTCTATGAAAAACAGGATATTTTAATTCCGATGGCGCTGGGAAGGCTGATGCATCCTTATGAGCTGGCGGAAGAACACGAAGCAGATTATCGGCAGTACATAACAGAAAAGCTGGAAGAGACCGGAATCTATTATTTAAAACGGGAAAACTGGCATGAGGGACTGGCTTATCTGATACAAAAGGGAGTCTCAAAAAGCGAAGAAGCGGAGCAGTTGATTACCCTTGCATCAAAAGCCGAGCATACAGAAGCAGTCAGCTTTTTGATGGAAGCAAAAAAGAAACGTTTTGGAAGAGTGAAAAAAACATTTGAATTTTAAAAGAAGAGTGATGGAACAGACATGGCAGAAAAAATAGAAAAGAGAATCGAAGAGGTATGTGAGCGCATGCTTTTTTCAGCGAGAAGTGAATTATATCTGCATCTGCGTTTTCTTGACGTAGCTTTATCGATGTTTTCTTATGCATTAGAACCGAATTTGGAGACAATCGGAAGTGACGGAAGAATCATTTATTATAATCCTGCCTATTTAGGTGGGATTTACCGACAGGGAAGAGTGATGGTAAATCGTGCTTATTTACATATTGTGTTTCACTGTATTTTTGCGCATCCATGGAAAGATACCAGAATTCATAAAAAAAGGGCAGGTTATGAGCTTGGAATCAAAAGAGAATCCGGACAGGAAGATTTAACCGATTTATTGTGGGACATTTCCTGCGATATTGCAGTGGAACGAATGATAGATGATCTGTATCTGCATTGTATCCGAAAACCGTTATCACCGTTTCGCAAAGAAACCTACGAGTGGCTGAAAAAAGAAAAGAGTGTATTAAATGCGGAAAGTATTTTTTCGGCACTGGTACATCGAAAGACGGATGAAGCTTTTGCAGGGCGGTTAAAACAGGAATTTGAAGTGGATGAGCATCGTATCTGGAGGGAGCGAAATCGCCAAAATCAGAGACAGAATCCAAAAGAGGATTGGGATGATATCCGTGAAAAAATGCAGACAGAGATGGAAAGCTTTGGGGATGAGAAAGATAACAGCGCAGGGCAGAGTATGCTTGAAAAAATCAAGGCAGAAAACAGAGAACGGCATGATTATCGGCAGTTTTTAAAAAAATTTGCGGTGTTAAAAGAAGAACAGCAGATTGATGCGGATGCATTTGATTATGGCTTTTATGCGTATGGATTATCCCTATATGGAAATATGCCGCTGATTGAACCACTTGAGACAAAAGAAGTCAAAAAAGTAGAAGAGTTTATTATTGCGATTGATACGTCGATGTCCTGCTCTGGAGAGCTGGTCAAGCGTTTTTTGGAGGAAACCTGGTCAATTTTAAGAGAAACGGACAGTTTCTTTCATACTGTAAATATTCATATCATTCAGTGTGATGAAGCAGTTCGAAGAGATGATAAAATTACTTCAAAAGAAGAATTAGAAGAATATATGAAGAACCTTGAAATAGAGGGAAAGGGCGGAACGGATTTTGTGCCGGTATTTACTTATGTACAGGAGCTGCTTCGAAGAAAAGAATTTTCCAATCTTCGAGGATTATTGTATTTTACAGATGGAAAAGGAAGGTTTCCAAAGAAAATGCCGCCTTATCAGACTGCATTTGTGCTGGTGCAAAAAGAGTTTGAAGAGGTTGAAGTACCTCCATGGGCAATTCGGATTTATCAGACAGAAGAAGATGGATATGGATTAGGAGAAAAAAAGGATGAACATTAAACGAGCCAAAAATGAGATTAAAGATGCAATTGAAGCTTATCTTTTAAAGGATGAATATGGAAATTATCTGATTCCGGAAATCCGGCAAAGACCGCTTCTTCTTATGGGACCTCCGGGAATCGGAAAAACACAGATTATGGAACAGATTGCAAGAGAGACAAAGATTAATCTGGTTTCTTATACGATTACGCATCATACCAGACAAAGTGCGGTCGGGCTTCCGTTTATCAAAGAAAAAGTGTATGATAACAAAGCGTATTCCGTTACAGAATATACGATGAGTGAGATTATTGCGTCTGTCTATGAACAGATAGAAAAGACAGGGATAAAAGAAGGAATCTTGTTTATTGATGAAATTAACTGTGTATCTGAGACGCTTGCACCGACGATGCTTCAGTTTTTACAGTGTAAGACCTTTGGAAATCAGGCGGTTCCAAAAGGCTGGGTGATTGTGGCGGCAGGAAATCCACCGGAATACAACAAATCGGTACGTGAATTTGATGTGGTTACATTAGATAGAATCCGAAGAATTGATGTAGAGGAAGACTTTCAGGTTTGGAAAGAATATGCTTATCAGGCAGGGATTCATCCGGCAATTCTGGCTTATCTTGAGATTCATAAACAGAATTTTTACCGGATGGAAACGAGTGTGGATGGACGTTTATTTGTGACAGCAAGGGGCTGGGAGGATTTATCTCAGTTTTTATATGCTTATGAACGTCTGGAAAAACGGGCAGACCGTGAAGTAATTGGACAATACCTGCAGTACTGGAAGATTGCAAAAGACTTTGCAAACTATCTGGAACTCTTTGAAAAATATAAAACAGACTATCAAATTGAAGCAGTGTTAGAAGGCAGATTTGAAAAATTTGCAATTGATAAATTAAAAATTGCTTCTTTTGATGAAAAACTCAGTGTAGTAGGATTATTAATCGGTCACCTTGGAAAAGAATTCTATACCTATTATGAGAATGATTTGTTTGTCACAGAACTGTTTGAACGGTTAAAAAAATTAAAACAGGAATTGGAAAATGATTCAGAGGAAACCGCAGGTGCAATTCTCGAAAACAGAATTACAAAAGAACAGGAACGGTTTGAGAAAAAAGAAGCTGCAAAGCAGTTAACCGTTCCACAAAGAACTGCATTGGTTCGGATGCTTTCATTTTTAAAATCTGCGCATAATGTGGTCAAAGAGAAAGAAGAAAAAGGAACACCAAAAGGAGAAGTCTTTGAAGTATTAGCAGGATTGTTTAAAAAAGAGACAGAAAAGCGGGAAGAACAGATAGAAAAAACATCCCAAAAATTGCAGTATGCATTTGATTTTCTGGAATTAGTCTTTGGAGAAGGACAGGAATTGGTTCTTTTTGTGACGGAATTAAATACCAATCCGTACAGTGTTTCCTTTATCAGTGAAAATGGTTGTGACAGTTATTATAAGTACAATAAAAAATTATTGTTTGAGGAAGAACAGGGCGAGATTTTAAAAGAACTGAATCAGATAGAAGAAGAGATGTAAAAACGACTCCTGCATACATAAAAGAAATGTAAATGTATGCAGGAGTTTTTTGGGGTATTATTCGATGCCGACTTCTTTATGAATTTCTTCAATTGCAAGTTTAAATCCATTTTGTGCAGCTTTCATACGCCAGGTGTCCGCTAAATCAATGTCTTTTTCAACACCTTCTCCATAGCGATATAAGATAGAAAGATTGTACTGGGCAGCAGGGATATTTGCGTTTGCAGCTTTTTCAAAGAGCTGGAAAGCACGTTCCGGCATACATGGAACGGCCTGACCCATCAGGAAATAACTGCCCATACAGCACATTGCACGGTAGTCATTTTGTTCTGCTGCTTTTTTATACCAGTCAAATGCACGGCTGTAGTCAACAACGGTTCCGATTCCTTCTTCGTAACAGCGTGCCAGATTATATTGGGCATTTTTATCTCCGGTTTTAGCCGCTTTTTGAATATACTCCAGAGCTTTCTTTCCATTTTTTTCTACGCCTTTTCCCTGTGCGTAAAACATTCCAAGATGCATCAGTGCTTCCACATGATTTTTGGAAGCTGCTTTTTCATACCATTCAGCCGCCTGCTTAAAATCTACTTCTGTGTTAATTCCATTTTCATAGTAATAGCCAACAGCATACTGCAAATCTTTCTGGCCGTTTTCAGCAAGGATTTTTAATTCATCCAGTGTAAATTCTGAGTTTTTAAGGTTCATATTTTTTCTCCAATTTCCTAAGTATTTCTTCTCTCTATTTTAAAACAATAAGAAGTAGAAAGCAATGGAATTTCTGAAAGAAACGTATTATAATAAAGACAGGTTGGGGAAAATAAAAAAGTATTCAAAAGCTGGTTTAAAATGCAGGTTTGGAATACATAGGAAAAAGGAGAAGGACTATGGTTTATAACAATGTACGACACGAATGTAATCTTTACAATTTCTTTTTTGCACCAAGGGGAAATCGTAGAATGATGGAGCTTGGGCGAAAAATTGCGCAGATGTATTTAAATCCGTTTGATAAGATCATCGGAATTATAGGGGCAAAAGACTGCGGAAAAAGTATGCTGATTAAGGGAATGTTTCCGGGAATTCAGATTGTAGAAGGTGACGACGAATTTGATTTTCAGAATATGCCGCTAATGAATGCAGAAGATGTTGGATTTTATACACCAAGAACCTTTCATGTAGATGTAAGAGCCGCGTCAAAATTTATTCCGCTTGAAAAAATTGCACAGGCAATTTTAGATGTGACAAAACAGCAGAAAAGAGTCATTGTAGAATACTTTGAGATGTTGTATCCTGTATTAAACAGAAATGCAGATTTGATGATTGGAATTGGTGAGGAAGTCATTGTAACACGTCCGTCTTTGTTTGGACCACTGCCTCAAAATATTGCCGATATTGTATATAAATCTTTGATTTATCGTAAAATGGCACACAGCGCAGAGGATTTATATGGTTATGTAGTCCGCAACATGGAGCGTCCGGATTATGTTCGTTCCGATATTCGTCATGGTTTTGTGCTGGATTACGTAGAAAAACCGATTAACTTTGATTTGGAATATATTGAAGATAAGATAAAGAGTCTGATTGCAAAGGATTTACCGATTCGCTATTATGATGAGGAACATATCAAAATCGGAGACGAAATTCTTGCATGTACCGGTCCTCTGATGCATGTGGAAAGTACCGGACAAATTGAAAATTTCTCGATGGTAAAAAAATTCTTCCATGATGCAAGATTTGGATATTATATTGTAGCGGGTACGGTTGGACACAAAGAAGAAGAAAGTGACCGCCTTAATACAATTGATATTATGACGGCAGAATAAGAATCCCAAAAGGGCAGGCAAAAACAAAACGGACAGCAGAGTAAACAGAAAAGAGGATAAAATATGATGTTATTAGCGCAGACAGATTTTTATTATGCAAACAGAGGAATGGGCTGGGGATTTGATGGAACTTATGTGCTGATTATATTGGCTTTTTTAATTTCAGCACTGGTTTCTGCAAAGATGAATGCCACATTTTCAAAGTACAGTAAAGTGCGTTCTTACTGTGGAATGACAGGAGCACAGGCAGCACAGCGTATTTTAAGCAGTGCAGGAATTTATGATGTCAGAATTGAACACGTAAGCGGAAAATTAACAGACCATTACGACCCTTCAAATAAGGTGTTACGTCTGTCTGATGCAGTCTATGGAAATACTTCCATTGCGGCAATCGGGGTTGCAGCTCATGAGTGTGGTCATGCAGTACAGCACGCAAGAAATTATGTTCCGTTGTCTGTTCGTTCGGCAATTGTACCAGTTGCGAATTTTGGTTCACAGTTATCCTGGCCGTTATTTTTAGCTGGATTAATTTTTTCCTTTCGTCCACTTTTAATGATTGGAATCTTGCTGTTTTGTGCAGCACTTTTGTTTCAGATTGTGACACTGCCGGTTGAGTTTAATGCTTCTGCGCGTGCACTTCGGATGCTGGATGAGACTGGAATTATGGGCAGACAGGAAATTCGGGGAACAAAGAAAGTATTAAGAGCAGCAGCCATGACTTATGTGGCAGCAGTCATTGGCTCTTTATTACAGCTTTTAAGACTTTTGATTTTATCAGGAGCATTTCGCAAAAGAGATGATTAAAGAGAACAAGAGGAGAAGAATAGAATGTTTGAGAGAATCGATTATATCGTAAAGCAGATTGATGGAGATTATGCTTATTTAGAAAGATTAGAAAAGCCGGAAGGACAGGAAGATGAGTTAAAATGTGTTGCGCGCGCTCTGCTTCCGCCGGAAATTATGGAAGGCAGTCATCTGGCGTATGAAATGCTTCAGTATACAATGATTTAAGAAAATCCCTGTTTTGTATTGATTTAACCGCTTGACATTTACGAAACAGGGAAATTTTTCATGGATAAACGTTAAAAATATAACAAAAAACGCAAGCGAAATAGTCTGAAAAATTAGGTAAATCACAAAAGAAATAAATAAAGTTCTTGTATAAAAAGAAATACAAGACAAAAAAATGAATAAAAATAAGATTAGCCACACCTAACTATTGTGTAAAAAGTAGAAAAACGTTTAATTTTTAACAAACTATTGCTTTTTAAATTTAATCTTGATAGAATAAGTACGAATTAAGAAATCCATTTTGGATATCCTAATAAGAGATTAAGAGACTACGAAAAAATGCTCAATGATGCAGGAGGAAATGACGATGAAAATTTTATTTTATGATACAAAGAGTTATGATAAAGAATCTTTTGAAAAACAGCTTGCAAACTTTCCGGAAGTGGAAATTGATTTTATGAAAACCGACCTTGCTCCAAAGACTGCACCACTGGCAAAAGGATTTGATGCGGTTTGTGCATTTGTAAGCTCTGATATCGGTACAGAGACTGTAGAAAAACTGCATGAAGCAGGGGTAAAACTGATTTTGCTTCGTTGTGCTGGATTTAACAATGTAGATTTAGAAAAAGCAGAAGAGTATGGAATCAAAGTGATGCGTGTTCCGGGTTACTCTCCGGAAGCAGTTGCAGAACATGCGATGGCACTGGCACTTGGAGTAACAAGAAGACTGCATAAGGCTTATGTAAAAGTAAGAGAAAATGATTTTAGTTTAAGTGGTCTGATGGGATTTAATTTTTATCAGAAAACAGCAGGAATTGTGGGAACCGGAAAAATCGGTGCAGCTATGGCAAGAATATGCCGTGGGTTTGGTATGAATGTTATTGCTTATGATGTTTATAAAAATCCGGATCTTGATTTTGTAGAATATGTTTCTTTAGATGAGTTATTAGAGAGAAGTGATTTAATTTCCCTGCACTGCCCGCTGATGGATAACACATACCACTTGATTAATAAAGAAACCATTGCTAAAATGAAAGATGGAGTGGTACTTGTCAACACATCAAGAGGTGGTCTTGTCAAGACAGATGATTTAATTGAAGGAATCCGTGCAAGAAAATTCTTTGGTGTTGGTCTTGATGTATATGAAGAAGAGACAAAGAATGTGTTTGAGGACCGTTCCGATGAAATCCTGGAGCACTCCACAACCGCAAGACTGTTATCTTTCCCGAATGTAATGATTACTTCTCATCAGGGATTCTTTACAGAAGAAGCTCTTGCAGCAATCTCTGAGACAACACTTCAGAATGCGGTTGCTTTTGAAAAAGGAGAAAGCACAGGAAATGAAGTGGTAAAACAGGGGTAAGAATGAATCAGAAAAGAAATTATCAAAAAGAACTTGAAACTGTGATACAAAAAGAACAAAAAGAAGGCAGAACTCCGAAATTGTTACTGCATAGCTGCTGCGCTCCATGCAGCAGCTATGTGCTGGAGTATCTGTCTCCTTTTTTTGCAATTACGGATTTTTTTTATAATCCGAATATTTCGCCGAAAGAAGAGTATCAAAAAAGAGAAGAAGAACTAAAACGACTGATTGATGAGATGCCGATGAAAAATAAACCTGTATTTCTGGCAGGAGAGTATCATCCGGAAGAGTTTTATCAAATGGCAAAAGGATTAGAAGATGTGCCAGAGGGTGGGGAACGTTGTTTTTTATGTTACCGGATGCGCCTGGAAGAGGCGGCAAAGATGGCAGTTGAGAAAAACTGTGATTACTTTGCGACAACACTCACGATCAGTCCTTTAAAAAATGCGCAGAAATTAAATGAAATCGGAGAAGAATTAGAAAAGAAATATGGAGTTCGACACCTTCCGTCGGACTTTAAAAAGAAAAACGGTTATAAGCGTTCAATTGAACTGTCAAAAGAATACGATTTATATCGTCAGGATTTTTGTGGCTGTGTCTTTTCCAAAAGAGAGCGTGACAGACGGGAGCAGGAAAAATCGCTTGCACCTCAAAACAGATAATGATAAACTGGTATACAAAGCTTATAAAAAATAAAGAAATGAGGGACAAAAGAATGGCTCAATTATGGGGAGGACGTTTTACCAAAGAAACCGATAAACTGGTATATAATTTTAATGCGTCCTTAAGTTTTGATTCCAAGCTTTACAAACAGGATATTACAGGAAGCATGGCTCATGCATCTATGCTTGCAAAGCAGGGAATTATAGAAGAACAGGAAAAAGAAGAAATTTTAAAAGGCTTAAAAAGTATTTTAGAAGATATTGAAAATAAAAAACTGGAATTTACAGAAGAATATGAAGATATTCACAGCTTTGTGGAAGCAAATCTGATTGACCGTTGTGGAGATGTCGGAAAGAAACTGCATACCGGAAGAAGCCGTAATGACCAGGTAGCACTGGACATGAAAATGTATGTCAGAGATGAAATTGGAGAAATTGACCTTCTCTTAAAAGAACTGTTGACGTCTATTTATAAGATTATGTCTGAAAATGTACATACTTATATGCCTGGATTTACACATTTGCAGAAAGCACAGCCGGTTACGCTGGCACATCATTTTGGAGCATATTTTGAAATGTTCAAACGTGACAGAAGCCGTCTTGCAGATGCGAAAAAGAGATTAAATCTCTGCCCACTTGGAAGTGGTGCGCTTGCAGGAACAACTTATCCGCTTGACAGAGCCTATACAGCAGAAGTACTTGGTTTTGACGGTCCGACATTAAACAGTATGGATTCTGTGGCAGACAGAGATTATTTAATCGAAACTTTATCTGCGTTATCTACTGTTATGATGCACTTAAGCCGTTTCTGTGAAGAAATCATTATGTGGAATTCCAACGAATACCGTTTTGTGGAAATTGATGACGGATACAGCACAGGAAGCAGTATTATGCCACAGAAGAAAAATCCGGATATCGCCGAGTTAGTAAGAGGAAAGACCGGACGTGTTTATGGTGCGTTAATGTCCATTCTTACAACTATGAAGGGAATCCCACTGGCTTATAATAAAGATATGCAGGAAGATAAAGAATTTACCTTTGATGCAATTGATACTGTAAAAGGCTGTATTGCGCTGTTTAATGGGATGATTTCTACTATGGTGTTTAACAAAGACAATATGGAGAAGAGTGCCAAAAACGGATTTACCAATGCGACCGATGCGGCAGATTATCTGGTAAACAATGGTGTGCCGTTCAGAGATGCGCACGGAATCGTAGGTCGTCTGGTTCTGCATTGCATTGATAAAGGAATTTCTTTAGATGAAATGTCTTTAGAAGAGTATCAGGAAATCAGTCCGGTATTTAAAGAAGACATCTATGAAGCAATCAGTATGAAAAATTGTGTGGAAAAACGAAATACAATCGGAGCCCCGGGAGCAGAGGTAATGACAAAAGTATTGGCACTTCATAAAAAATATCTGGAAGAAAATTAAAAAACACTTGCTTTTTACTAAGTTTTGGTATAGTATTGTTTAGGAAATACAAATGTACGTGAAAGGAAAACACGATACATAAAAAATAGAGAATTGGATAAGCAAGGAGAATTTATAATGAGTGAAAAATTAAGAGTTGGTATTTTAGGTGCAACAGGTATGGTAGGACAGAGATTTATCTCTCTGTTAGAGAATCATCCATGGTTTGAAGTGGTAACATTAGCTGCAAGTGCAAGAAGTGCAGGAAAAACTTATGAAGAAGCAGTTGGCGGACGTTGGAAAATGGATACTCCAATGCCGGAAGCTGTAAAAAAATTAGTTGTTATGAATGTTGCAGAAGTAGAAAAAGTAGCTTCAACTGTTGACTTTGTATTTTCTGCTGTAGATATGAGCAAAGAAGAAATCAAAGCAATCGAAGAAGAATATGCAAAAACAGAAACACCGGTTGTTTCCAACAACAGTGCACACAGATGGACACCGGATGTTCCTATGGTAGTTCCGGAAATCAATCCACAGCACTTTGATGTTATTGAATTCCAGAAAAAACGTCTTGGAACAACAAGAGGTTTCGTAGCAGTAAAACCAAACTGCTCTATCCAGAGTTATGCACCGGTACTGACAGCATGGAAAGAATTTGAACCTTATGAAGTGGTTGCAACTACTTATCAGGCAATTTCCGGAGCAGGAAAAACATTTAAAGACTGGCCGGAAATGGTAGAAAACATCATTCCATACATCGGTGGAGAAGAAGAAAAGAGTGAACAGGAACCACTTCGTCTGTGGGGCGAAATCAAAGATGGTGTGATTGTAAAAGCATCTGAACCGGTTATCACAACACAGTGTATCCGTGTTCCGGTATTAAACGGACATACAGCAGCTGTATTTGTAAAATTCAGAAAGAAACCAACGAAAGAACAGCTGATTGAAAAATTAGTAAACTTCAAAGGTGTTCCACAGGAATTAGACCTTCCAAGTGCTCCAAAGCAGTTTATCCGTTACATGGAAGAGGATAATCGTCCACAGGTTACTTTAGATGTAAACTATGAAAACGGAATGGGCGTAAGCGTTGGACGTTTAAGAGAAGATACGGTTTATGATTATAAATTTGTTGGTCTTTCTCATAACACAGTACGTGGAGCAGCAGGTGGAGCTGTTCTGTGTGCAGAAACCTTAAAAGCAAAAGGATTTATCACAAAGAAATAATAAGAGATAAATAACGAGAGCAAAAAAATACATCAGGCCGGAGAACTCCCTCCGGTCTGATTGCGTGAAAGAGGAGTTTATGGGCAAATCATTATTTATAGCAGAAAAACCCAGTGTGGCACAAGAGTTTGCAAAGGCGCTGAAAGAACCAATGACAAGAAAAGATGGATATCTTGAGTCAGAACATGCCGTGGTTACCTGGTGTGTGGGACATCTTGTGACAATGAGTTATCCGGAAAAATATGATATCAAATACAAAAGATGGACGCTGGAAACCCTGCCATTTTTGCCAGAAGAATTTAAGTATGAAGTAATCCCTGCAGTAAAAAAACAGTTTGAGATTGTAAGCGGGCTTTTAAATCGAGAGGATGTTGAGACGATTTATGTCTGTACCGACTCTGGACGTGAAGGAGAATATATCTATCGTCTGGTTGCAATGATGGCAGGTGTAAAAGAGAAAACACAAAAGAGAGTCTGGATTGATTCTCAGACCGAAGAAGAGATTTTAAGAGGAATTTCTGAGGCGAAAGATATTTCAGAGTACGATAATTTATCGGAATCGGCATATCTGCGCGCAAAAGAAGATTATCTGATGGGAATTAATTTCTCCAGACTGTTATCCCTAAAATATGGAAATGCGGTGTCTTCTTATCTTGGAACACGGTATCAGGCAATATCGGTTGGACGAGTGATGACCTGTGTGTTGGGAATGGTTGTCAGAAGAGAACGGGAAATCCGTAGTTTTGTGAAGACACCATTTTATCGGGTTGTGGCTTCATTGGAGACAGAAGATGGAGTCGGAAAATTTGATGGAGAATGGCGTGCGGTAAAAGGCAGCCGGTATTTTGAATCTCCAAAACTTTATAAAGAAAATGGTTTCAAAGAGAAAAAAGATGCCGAAGAGCTGGTAGGGATTTTATCGACGGAATCACCTTGTCAGGCTGTGATTGAAAAAATTGAACGTAAAAAAGAAAATAAAAATCCGCCGTTTTTATTTAACCTTGCAGAACTTCAAAATGAGTGTTCCAGATTGTTTAAAATCAGTCCGGATGAAACGCTTAAAATCGTGCAGGAATTGTATGAGAAAAAACTGGTCACTTATCCGAGAACAGATGCCCGTGTGCTGTCTACAGCAGTTGCAAAAGAAATTTATAAAAATCTTCGAGGACTTCAAAGTTATACCAAGGCTGGAGAATTTGCAACAGAAATTTTAAATCAGGGCAGTTATAAAGGAATTGCAAAGACAAGATATGTCAATGACAAACAGATTACCGACCATTATGCAATTATACCGACCGGACAGGGAATGAATGCGCTAAGAAGTCTTTCTCTGGCTTCAGAAAACGTTTATGAAACGATTGTACGCAGATTTTTAAGTGTTTTCTATCCACCCGCAGTTTACCAAAAAGTCAGTCTGATATCCGTTACAAAAGAAGAACGGCTGTTTTCTTCATTTCGGATTCTGATAGAGGAAGGTTACTTGAAAGTAACACAAAATTCCTTTGCCAAAAAGAAGGCAGAAAAAGTGGAAACGGATGCAAAAGAAGGCGAGCAGATGGAAGATAAGACATTTTTAAGTGTTCTTCAGAGTCTGAAAAAAGGAAGCATTTTGCAGGTAAAAGGCTATCAGATTAAAGAGGGGGAAACATCTCCTCCGAAACGTTATACTTCCGGTTCGATGATACTGGCAATGGAAAACGCAGGTCAGTTAATTGAAGATGAAGAACTGCGTGCCCAGATAAAGGGAAGCGGAATTGGAACAAGTGCCACAAGAGCAGAGATTTTAAAGAAATTAATGATGATTTCTTATCTTTCTTTAAATAAAAAGACGCAGGTGATTACGCCGACTCAGCTTGGGGAAATGATTTTTGATGTCGTCAATGTCTCAATTCGACCGCTGTTAAATCCAGAGTTGACTGCAAGCTGGGAAAAAGGGCTGACGTTTGTGGCAGAGGGACAGATTACACCGGATGAATACATGCAGAAACTTGAACAATTTATTACAGTGAGAACCAATGCGGTACTTGGACTTAGAAATCAGTTCGCCCTCAGAAGATTTTTTGATGAGGCATCGGTTTATTATCAGTCAGGAAAAAAGAAAAGCCAGAAAAAGGAGAAAACAAATGGAACAGTTAAAAATCAGTGAATTGTATCAGGATTTAAATCAGACACTCGCAAAAGAATTATTAGAAAGCAAGACGTATCCATGGGAAGTACTGCCTCTGATTAGCGAATTTATTGTAAAACTTGGCAGTACTTTAAGTGAAGAAGAATATGAAAAACGTGGAGAAAATGTCTGGGTGGCAAAATCTGCAAAAGTAGCACCGACTGCATTTATCAATGGACCGGCAATTATCGGAAAAGAGGCAGAAGTTCGTCACTGCGCTTTTATCCGCGGAAATGCATTAGTGGGAGAGGGAGCAGTGGTTGGAAATTCTACAGAGTTAAAAAATGTAATTTTATTTAATAAGGTACAAGTTCCACATTATAATTATGTAGGAGATTCTATTTTAGGATATAAATCTCATATGGGCGCAGGTTCGATTACCTCTAATGTGAAATCTGACAAGAAGCTGGTTATTGTAAAAGCAAAAGATACGCAGATTGAAACCGGGCTGAAAAAGTTCGGTGCAATGCTTGGTGATGAAGTGGAAGTTGGCTGTGGCTCTGTCTTAAATCCAGGAACAGTAGTGGGAAGTCATTCTAACGTTTATCCACTTTCTTCTGTACGAGGTGTTGTTCCGGCAAACAGTATTTATAAAAACAAAAATGAAATAGTTGAAAAACAGTAAGATGTACTCTTGGAATTTTCCGAGGATGAATTAAAAACGAAAAGAGGGTTTTATGGAATGGAAATTTTCTAAAAAACAGCTGCTGCCTCCGGTTTTATCAGGGAGTACGTTAAAATGGATTGCGATTGTAACGATGCTGATTGACCATATTGGAGCCGTTTTATTTGAAAACGGATTTATCAAAGCCTATAATCAACAGCTTTCGGGTGCATTTTCTTATTCTGTCACTCATGCAGTCTGGTATGCAGACATTTGGATGAGACGAATTGGGAGAGTTGCATTTCCAATTTTTTGCTTTTTATTAGTAGAAGGTTTTTTCCATACATCGAATCGAAAAAAATATGCACTTCGTCTGGGAATCTTTGCACTTGTGTCAGAGGTTCCCTTTGATTTAGCGTTTCGCAGTTCGATTTTGGAGTTTACCTATCAAAATGTAATGGTGACGTTGTTCATCGGATTTTTGACAATTTGGGCGATGGAGGTACTGCGCCGGAAAAATCCGGCATGGATGGCTGTTGCAGCAGGACTTGGAGTGTTGACCGGATATCTGGCAAGGAGTGATTATGGCTGGAAGGGAATTATTTTAATTCTGATTTTTTATTTATTTTATTATCAGCCCGTGGAAAAAACGATTGCAGGCTGTCTGGCACTTTTATGGGAAGCACCCGCTTGTTTTGCCTTTTTGTCAATTAATTTATATAACCATCAAAGAGGGAGAGGACACTCTTTCAAATACTTTTTCTACTGGTTTTATCCGGTTCATATTTTGGTTTTAGTTGGAATCCGGTATGGGCTGTTTGGAATCTGATAAAGTCTAAGAGAAATCGGCAGGTATGTAAAAACTTCAATGGCTATGAGAAATCCAGAATATTTCCTTGTGTAGTATTGCTGAGACGTGTATAATAAATACATAAAAATTAGTAGAAATCACCAAAGGAGAGAGCGCCATGTGGATTTTAAGATTCAAACCTGTGGATTGTAAAAACTGTTATAAATGTGTCAGAAATTGTCCGGTAAAAGCAATTCGGGTAAAAAATCATCAGGCTCAGATTATGCAGGATGCCTGTATTTTATGTGAAAAATGCACCATTGTCTGTCCCCAGCACGCCAAGGCTGAGAAAAATGATGTTCCAAGTTTAAAGAGAATGATTGCGGAGGGAAGAGAGCTTGTAGCAAGTGTAAACTCTGCTTATATTGCAAAGTATGGAGCCGGAAGTTTTCCTTCTCTTAGAAAAGCTCTGTTAGAGCTGGGATTTTCAGATGTACGTGAAGGTGCAGAGGGAGCTTATCTGGTGAAACGAGAATATGAAAGGTTGCTTGAAGAGGGAGAGAAGGATGTTATGATTAGCTCTATCTGTCCGTCGGTTGTCCGTTTGGTTAAGATTCATTACCCAGAATTGATGGATTCCCTGCTTTCCGTATTATCGCCAATGCAGGCACATGGAAAATATTTAAAAGAGCAGAATCGAGAATGTACGCTTGTCTATATCAGTCCATGTATTTCTCCGATTGCAGAATTAAATGAACAGATTAATGACGTGTCTTATGTTATTTCATTTGATGAATTAGATGACTGGCTTGCAGAAAATCAGATGTGTATCGAAGATGAGAAAGAGAATGTAGAACCGCGATTGTCCCGTATGCGTGCGCTTGGGGGAGGTATGAGCCGGATTATGAAAAAAAATCCGAAATACAGCTATATGAACATAGAAGGAATCGATAACTGTATTCGGGTTTTAAATGAATTAAAAGAAGGGAATATCCATCATTGCTTTTTGGAATTAAATGCCTGCGATGGGGGCTGTATCGGTGGTCCGTCTTTCCAGACAAGTAAAGTCTGCCGGCTTCAGAGTCAGCTTGAACTGGAAAAAGCTTCGATTTCCGATGCCTCAAATATAGAAAACGGCAAAGATTTTGATATTTCCGAAGAAATTAATATGAGCCGTGGGATTATTGGACGAGTTGTGGAGGAATCGTATCCAACGGAAGAAGAACTGCATGAAATTCTGGTAAAAATGGGCAAGACAAGTCCGTTAAAGGAATTAAACTGCGGAGCGTGTGGTTACAATACCTGTCGTGAAAAAGCGATTGCGATTTTCCAGAATAAGGCAGAGGTTTCGATGTGTATGCCTTATATGAGAGAGCGCGAAGCCAGTTATGCGAATAAGATTATCAATGCGATGCCTGGTATGCTTGTGACAGTAAATACAGAATTAAACGTCATCCAATTAAATAAAGCAGCAATGGACTTATTTGATATCCGAAGAAAGAAATCTATTATCGGACAGCCTGTCAGTGAATTGATGGATGACTATGCTTTTGTAAATATGCTGTCTTATGGAAAAACATTCTCACAGGATCAGATTTTTGTAGAAGAATTTAAGGTTTATTTAGACCGTGTGCTGACTTATGATAAAAGCAATGGTCTGATTATCTGTATTATGAAAAATGTAACAAAAGAAATTGCACAGCAGCAGGAAATTCAAAGAACCCGCATTGTGGCAGCAAGGATGGCAGACAAACTGGCAGATGAGCAGCTTCGGATTGTACATAAGATTGCGGAATTGTTAGGAGAAACAGCGGCAGATACCAAGATTGCCGTAGAAAACTTAAAAGAGACAATTCTTGCGGAGAAAAAAGAAGAGAAACGTGAAAAACCGGAGGTTTGGTTATGAGAGTGTATTTTGACAATCTGTTTGCGGATTTTGCCCATGTCAGCCTAAATAAGAAAAAAGAATCGCTGTGTGGAGATTTTTACATCATGGAAGAAAGAGGGTCTGATACCGTTTTAGTACTCTCTGACGGACTTGGAAGCGGTGTAAAAGCAAATATCTTAGCAACATTGACGGCAAAAATGCTTTGTACGATGATGATAAAGAAAATTCATCTGGAAGAAGCGGTAAAAACGATTGCAGAAGCACTTCCGGTGTGTCACGAAAGACAGCTTGCTTATGCTACATTTCTTGCTATGAAGATTACAGGAAGGCATGTTTATCTTGCAACCTACGATAATCCGGGATTGATTTTGCTTCGCAAAGGAAAGGTATTTCATTACGAGGAGCAAATTCATTTGATTAACGAGAAGGAAATTCGTGAAGCAGAGTTTGACTTACAAAAAGACGACATGTTGATTTTGATGTCAGATGGTGTAACGAATGCCGGAATGGGGAAGACAACCGATGGAGGCTGGGGATATGAAGAGGTTGAAAAATTTTGTGAACAGAAGTATAAACCGAATCTGAGCGCTCAGCGTATGGCGGTTGATATTGCAGAAGCCTGTGTGGATTTGAATTTAAATGAGACAGATGACGATATTACGGTGCTTACAATCCGTCTTTGCGAACCGTTAGTTACGAATCTGATGATTGGCCCTCCAAGTAAAATGGAAAAAGACGAGGATTTTTTAAGAGTCTTTTTTGAAGAAGAAGGGCAACATATAGTGTGTGGTGGAACGACTGCAAAATTTGTGGCAAACTATCTGGGAGAAGAAGTCGTAACCATTAAGGGGTCAGAAACAGATGCAGTTCCGGCGATGTCTGCCTTAAAAGGGGTTGATATGGTAACAGAAGGTTATTTGACTTTAAAACAGCTTGTCACCTATTCAACCCGATGGCTGTCTGACAGTATGGCGGTGATAAGTATCTCAAAACAAAAAGATGCAGCTGCAAAACTGGCAGTGGAATTATTTGAACGTTCTTCCGAAATCAATATTTTCTTTGGAAATGCAAGAAATCCAGCTTATAAAGAACTGAATATTGATTCGAGTGAAAAGCTTCGGCTGACTTATAAATTAAAAGAACATTTGGAGCGGGCAGGAAAAAAAGTCCGTATGAATATCTGGTAAAAAAGAAAAGTATCTGTATAGGACAAAAAATCAAAAAAGTCCCTGCAGATACTTTTCTGGTTTATCAGAAAAAAGTTTTGTCATTCTATAGAAACCAGAATTAGGATTTTGGGAAAAAGAAGGACAATAAAATTTTAATTGCATAGATAATCAACAGAAATTAATAAAAAATTGAAAAATTAATAAAAAAATTGAAAAATATAGCAGAAAAAAAGTGTTTTAAAGATTAAGTTTGTGCATCAATCTTGCTGAAAATATAGTATAATAGCCCATATAGAAAGGGGTGGGCAAAATGACACGAGAAGAAAAATTACAACGTGCGTCTCAAATCATCAAAGAAAGTAAATATCTGGTGTGTCTCCTTGGAATGAGGGTGAGTTATCAAAGTGGATGTACGAACATAGGGGAGCCGGAGGATGCTTATGATATCGAGAGTCGATATGGGTATTCTCCAGAAGAATTGTTTAGTGCAGCGTTTTATAACACCAGACCATCTCAGTTTTATGAATTTTATAAAAATGAAGTTCTCAGCAAAAGAGGTAGAATAAATGAGGGTTTAAAGCTGCTTGGTCAACTGGAAGAGATGGGAATTTTAAAATCAATTGTAACAAGAGACATTTACTCTTTGCCAAAACGTGCAGGATGTAAAAATGTACTGGAAATCCATGGAAGCATTTATCGAAATATTTGTCCAAGATGCAGGAAAAAATATCCGTTGAAAGCTTTGCAGGAAAGAGAAAGAAGTGGACTTCCATATTGTGAAAAGTGCGGTTCGATTATCCGTCCGGAAATTTACCTAAAAGGGGAGATGATAGATAATCGTCTGCTTACAAAAGCAGTAGATGAGGTTTCAAATGCAGATGTTCTGTTGATGCTGGGCTGCTCGATGCGTTCTGACCTGGGAAGTATGTTTACGAAGTACTTTAAGGGGGAAAAGATTATTCTGATGAATGACCAGGATCATTTTGCAGATGGAAAGGCAGATTTGGTTATCGATGGAAAGGCGATGGATTTGATGAAAGGACTTAGAACTTATATGGTTCCGGATAGTTGAATTTAAGCAGGAAGATCGGTTACTTACAGTCGAGTAGTTCACATGGGCATGCGTTTGCATAAATGAAAAACATTACATAAAAAAATAAAAAAAGAAATACTTTACAAAGTGTAATGCAGGAGATATAATAAGGAATGTATTTTGATTATCTGGAGGAGATAGAGATATGATAGAGAAAAAGATGGAATTATTAGAAGAAGAAAATGACCGTTTAAAAAAAGAGATAGAAAATTTAAGAGAAGCCTGTAAAGTTCAGGAACAGACAATTTCAAAATTATGGAATGCTTATGTTCAGTTAGAAGAGAAAGTAAATGATAAGTAAAAATCAATAAGCAGAGAACAGAAATAAAAAAAGGTTATCACCGCAGAAGTACGGTGGTAACCTTTTTTGTTAGATAAAAATCCTTAATTTTAAAGGAGTTATTAGAATTTACCAGCTTTAGCAGCTTCTTCTACGGAGACAAGAAACCTTAAGTTTAAGCCATTTTTAAGCAGTTAGTGAACAAGTAATCAACGAATAATGTTGACTTTAAAGATTTTTTCCAAGTCGTTTTGCTTCTTATTTTATCTTTTCTATTTCTTCTCTAAGCCATTCCAAATCCCTTTGTGTATATACCTTTTCCGTCACATCTGTAATGTTATGACCGGCAATTAACTTGATTGTATACTCGTCTATTCTTGTTCTTTTTGCCGCAGTAATAAAGGTATTTCTTCCATCGTGTGCACGATGTTCCGGATTTAATTTTAATGCGGATATCACTTTTTTGAATCGGTAATCGTACTTATCATAAGTTAATTTGTAGCCGCCCTTGACTGCGTCTGTTGCATTAAAAAGATAATCACTTCCAAGTTTGATTGCTTCATCATATCTGCTTTTAATAAGTGGGCGAATCCTAGAATGAATCGGTACAATCCTGTTTTTTCCTGCTGCCGTTTTCATCCCACCGATGAAGGACCAGTTCTCTAAATCTACATTTTTCATCTCAATCAAACCTAGTTCCTGAGGTCTCCATCCGGAGTAACATTGTATCAGAATGAGATCAATATAAGGAACTTTATCTACATTTTCCCATAAAAGTTTCAGCTCATCCTGCGAAAAAGGTAGGTGCCCACGCTTTACCTGCTCTACTTCGTCGGTAATTTCCTGTGCGATGTCAAACGTCCTTGCAAAGTTTGTTGACACAATTTCATATTCTACAGCATAATCGAACATTAAGTTAAAGAGAGACTTTATTTTTGTCTTTGTATTAGCAGATGCAAAACGCTTTTCTCCCTTATATTTTCCTCTTGTTTCAACAACATATCCCTCATCAATACAGCCTTTTATATGTCTTGCTCGGACGTCCTTTGCTCTCATATTATAGATAGAAGAACAGTAAGCCCAAGCAGCATGTAAAGTTCGCATGTAAGATTCTGAACTTGCAGAACTGCTAAAATATTCTTCCAGCCATTTGTCATGCAGTTCAAATACAGTGATATCCGGCTCTAAATCATAAGGATTTTTGTGATATTCAACAAGTGCCTCATAAGCATCATTGTAAGTTTTAAAATAAGCCCGAGGTTTCAGAGGTTTTAAAATACATTTTCCTGTAGGCAACTTGCCAACGCAGACCCGAACCCAGAACGGATTCCGAAGTCTGTTATTTTTTAATTCTGTAATACTTCCAAAACCGTTCGGAAGTCGTTTTCGTTTTGTTTGTTTTGTGTATTTCTTTCGTGGAGCAGAAACCATTGGATAGCCACAGTGAGGGCAGGAAAGTGCTTTATCGCTTACCTGCAAGCCACATTCTAGGCATTTGATTAGTGCCATGCTATCAATCCTTTCTTTTTGTTTTGCTTGCGTCACTGCTCCGAAGATGATACAATAAAATTGGCAAATGAGGTAACATCTTCGGATGGTGAACCGGCTTCTGTTTGAGCAGGAGTCGGTTTTTGTTTTAGTTAATTTTCTTTAAATCAGTACGAGGTCCTCTTGTAAAACAAACTTGATAATGCTCAGGCATTTCATAGTTGCCCCAGCGAGTTTTCAAAACTTCTTTTTGCTCTTCTTGCTTTTCAGCAGGAACTTCAACAAATAGATATCGTCTTGCTGATTCAATAATTTGTTCTGAGTAATTATACAAATCAGAGATATCATTGATAGCAAAACGAAGTTCGTTTTTATTCTCGTCTGGTATAATTAGATTCTGTTGAGCAGAAGAGAGTGTGATTCTGCAAATCCACTTTCTGGTGTTCTTTTCATAGAGTACAGCGATATAAGTACTTGTATATTTGAGACTTATTTTTCTTACATCTATTACATTCTGTAAGATTTCTTTTACGATGTTTAGAATCTCCCAGTGCTCATTTGTCTTTAGTGCATTGATATCGTTTGCTGATGTTGTTGCAGTTGTCTCAAGTGCTGCCTGTAACTTTTCATTCAGTGTTTCAGTTAGATACTCAGTCATTGCTTTTGTCACAACAGGACGGAAACGTTCAATAACATTTTGTGTCTTGACGCCCTTGTAAACCGGTTGCAGCAGGAGTTTGACAAACTCATCTGCTGGCTCCTGGAACTGTCGGTCAATATAATCTTTGAAGATATTGACATATTTAAGCAAGGATGCACTGTCTAAGATATCTGAAATGCTAAAATTACTTTTCTGGAATTTGCTTAACTGTGATATCTGTGCATCTTTGAGATTCAATAAGTTGACAGTTAAAAATGGGTCTTTATCCATTTTGTTCGCTTCATCTAAGTCACTGTAAAACCTGTACTCAATTCCGTTCGTGAGGATTGCAAACTTGGCAGGAGTAGAAACGAAATACCGGAAAAGCTGTGATTTATGATTATCTAACTTTTTGTTAGCAGCTTTTGCTTCAACTAAGATAACAGGCTCTCCTGCCACTAAGATAGCATAGTCTACTTTTTCACCTTTTTTGATTCCGATATCGGCAACATACTCTGGACAAAACTCTGAGGTATTAAATACGTCATATCCGAGCAGTTGAAAAAAAGGTAAGATGAGAGCCATTTTGGTTGCTTCCTCAGTTTGAAGTGTATCTTTTGTGTTCTCGATTCGCTTAACATAATTCTTTAGTTCTTCTTTAAAATCCATGATTTCCCCCTCGATTGATTAAAGTATTTTGCTCTGGGAATTAATTCAGATTTGAAATCGCCTCTTCTTGATTTAAATTGATTTTAAACTGTTCCAGCATAGTCTGCCTAACTGTTGGTTCTATACAAAGAAATGCTTTAAATAAGGCTATTTCAGTTTTTGATGCCTCATGAGCTTTTGCAAATGCATCTAATGTTTGTTCTGCGAATATTTTTCCATACCCAGTTCGAAGCCATTCTTCATTTATACCATATCGCAAGCAGAAGTGTTTTAATGTTTGTTCAGTGACATTTCTACCATTGCGTTCCATCGATCCAACAGTGCTTTCTTTTATACCTAAATCATCTGCAAGCTCAGCTTGCGTAAGACATAATAACTTTTTTCTTACATATCGCAGACGTTCGTTAACCGTCATTGAGTTTTTATTCCCTCTCTTTTTATTGTACATATTGATACATATTTTATCAGAAACGATAAATACTAATAGCATGAAGATATTATTAGATAAAATTATGTATCAGAAAAACATGTCAATTCGGCAAGTTTCGCTTATGACTGGAGTATCAAAATCATCTGTTCAAGAGTGCATGAACGAAGATTCAAACCCTACGATTTGTACGCTCGAAAAACTTGCCAGAGGTCTGAAATGTCACATCACAGACCTGTTCGAGTCACCTGTCAAATGACAAGCAAATAAGTGTCCGGTTTACCGGACGATTCTCCATTTTCTGTAATTTTCTTCCAGAATATGACGTTTTAATTAATGTAACGGAAGAAAAAACAAAAATGGAGGTACATAAGATGAATTGCAAAAAGTTAATTGCAGAAATGCTACATTACAAACACATCCTTAATGAAAGGGTGTGGCGATTATGAGAAAGAAGTACATATACTATAGCGATAGAAAAATATATGCAATATACTATCAGAGCATTAATACGATGTATTACAATCTCAATTTTGATATTAATAATGTAGCAATCATTATCAAAAAGTAATTTCGGTGGCTGGATAGTCTCCTCAGTGAGCTATCCAACATCGCTTTTATCACTTTTGTCTTTCCCTGTTTCAACAGGTGGATATAGCTTTTCCAATTCTTCTGGGCTGTCGGGAACAAGCAAAGCTGGGTTTGCATCAGTAGCAATTCTTAGCTTTGTTTTAAAATGTTCCACGACAGCTTTTCTAATGTCTGCATCTAGCTCAAAGTAAGCTTTCATGATTTCCAGCTCCAGCTCTGTAGCTCCATGAGCTTTTGCAAATTCATCTAAGCTAAAAGTGTCTGGTTCGACAAACATTGGTTCTGTTCCATTTAGCAGCCATTCTTCGTTTACATTAAATTCACTACATATTAATTTCATTAACGACAATTTTTGGTTCGGTCTAACAAGTGTGTTCAATTCTATATTCTTTATCACAGAACGACTAACACCTAATCGTTCTCCAAACTCAGTTTGATTTAAATGTAGATAATTTTTGCGTAGCTCTCGAATTCTTTCATAAGTTTCCATCTTAGCTTTCCTCCTTTCTATTTGATATGTTTTATTATACAACAAAAAAATGTCTTGGTCAAGCCAAAAAGTTAAATAAAAAACCAAAAAAGGGTTGACAAGGACAAAAATATGAAATATAATGTACTTGTAAGGACAAAAACAAAGAAAAAAGAAAGGAGAAAAACGGTGGACGACTTGATAAAGAAAATAAAAAGAGCCAGGAAAGTGATAGCAGCACTTACCCAGCTCGTCCTAGAAATAGGAACTCTACTCTCAGTCGTAAAAATGATAGTAGAATCATTATCCTAGAGGAAAGGGCGAAAGCCCTAACCCTCTTTTGAAAGACTATCATAAATCCATCGAAAAGGCAAGCAGTATGAAAGAATTATTCAAACAGGTAACATTATTAATTATTGCGTCAGCGATTCTGGCAGGTGTTACAGCAGGTCTTTGTATCATGCTTATGGCTTAAAAAGCTGGTAACAGGAAACAAAAGTATTTTAAGTAGAAAGGAGAATGTACTATGACAGAAACAAGAAAACCTGAGACAATGCTTCCTATTGAAAGCAAACTTGAAGCAGAAGAAATTCGTGAATTTCTTGCAATGCTTACAGCAGAGGAAGAAAAGGATTTCCGCACATTTATGTACGGTGTGAAATTTGTAAAGAGTTTAGAGAGAACAGCATAGTTAAAGTTGAAAAGGAGAATAACAAAAATGCGAAAAAGAATGGAAAAGTTGGCTGCAAAGCTCAACAATCAAATGATTTTAACAGAAACACCGGTAAATTTGGATTTATATGACGGAACGTCATATAAGTATTTCTTGTGCTGGACAGTGACGCATAATATTTTTAAAGCGTTTCAGACACAGCGTGAAGTAGTAGAGTTCTTAGAAAGTGCAGAAAAGAATGATGGATTTGTTCAGACGGAGCATGGTTGTGCAAAGATAATGTTTTAGTATTTTAAGGAGATTAACGATGGATGAAAATCAAGATTGTCGTGAAGAGGTTATTAACAAACTGGCGGTATGGGCAACTAGTGGAATTGATGATGTAAGAGAGGCAAAATGTGATTTGTATTTGCTTTTGGGCGATGTAGAAATCACAAGCAGACATACAAAAGGAGTTGAAGTGCAGGAAGATAGAAATGAGTACTTGCTGAAAAAATTTTTGCTTGTAAAACAAGTAAAAGGATGTACAGAAAAAACATTAAAAAGCTATGAAAGAAGTATCAAAGCGACTTTAAAACAAATTGGAAAAACGGTTGATGATATTACAGCAGATGATATCCGTTGCTATATAGCTTTTAGACTCAGAAAAAATAAAGTGTTAAAAGTAACGGTTGCAGGCGAAATAGCAATTTTTAGTAGCTTTTTTACTTGGCTTTATTTAGAAGAAATAATCAAACGGAATCCAATGTCAAAAGTCGATAAAATTAAAACAGAAAAAATAAAAAAGAAAGCTTTTACAGAATTAGAAATTGAGAAGCTACGACTCGCAACGGAAAACGCAAGAGAACAAACGATAGTTGAAATGTTACTTTCGACAGGATGCAGAGTTACTGAATTGACGGAAATTCTGTTAGCAGACATTGAAGGTAGCAAGATATTAGTTCGAGGAAAAGGTGCAAAGGAAAGATATGTTTACTTAAATGCTAAAGCACAACTGGCACTAGAGCAATATCTAAGTGAACGCAAAGATGATAATCCATTTCTATTCCCAAAAGGAAAATTGTTCAACAAATGGAATAAAAAAGGAATGTCAAAAAAAATTATGAAAGATTGGTGGAAAGACCCAGAAAAAATGGAAAAAGATGAGCATGTAGATAAAGCCTCCATCGAAAAGGTGGTTGTTAGAATAGCAAAAAGAGCGGGGATAGACAAAGCAAATCCGCATAAATTCCGCCGAACGTGCGCAACTATGGCATTAAAGAGGGGAATGCCACTTTTGCAAGTATCGAAGATGCTGGGGCATGAGAGCACTGAAACAACACAGATTTATCTCGATTTATCCGAAGATGATTTAGCGCAGGCACACAAAAAATATGTCGTTTAAGTTGCATAAAAGGAGTAACAAAATGAAAAGATTATTTATTTCGCAGCCAATGCGAGACAAAACAGATGAAGAAATTCTTGCCGAAAGAGAAAAGGCGGTAAAAGTAGCAAAAGAAATGCTGAATGAGGATGTAGAGGTTATTGATTCTTTCTTTCAGGAAGCACCTCACGATGCTAAGCCACTTTGGTATCTTGCAAAGTCACTTGAATTACTTGCTACAGCAGATGTTGCTTTCTTTTGCACCGACTGGGAGAAATATAGAGGATGCAGAATTGAACATACATGTGCCAACGAATATGGTATTCGAATCATTAGAAAAATGGATACTAAAGAAAACAATACGTTGACCAAAAGTGACATAGGTGACATTAAAACCCATTTACTTCAGGTGCAAGGATATTACAGAAAGAGTTTAAATGCCTGGGAACAGTTAATGACCAAAATGTCCAACCCGATAACAATTTTAAACGACAACCTTAAATATTCGTCAGTGGTCGAGAATGTTGCGGTTTTAAGAGAATTGGATCAGAATGTGGAACAGCTTCTGGCTAAGATTGAAAAAATGGAGTGATAGAGGATGATGAACGACTTGATTAAAGTTAATTACGATACAGAACAGCCAACTGTGTCGGCTAGAGAGTTATACAAAACTCTTGAAATCAGTAAAAGATTTTCAGCATGGTTTGAAACGAACTCACAAGAATTTATTGAAAATCAAGATTTTACAGGGGTGTACTTGAAGGTACAGGGCAATCAATACGGTGGAGAACAAGAAGTACAAGATTATTCTTTAACTGTCGATATGGCAAAACACATTTGTCTTATGAGCCGAACGGATAAAGGAAAACAGTGCAGGCAATATTTAATTGACCTGGAAAAAGCATGGAACACACCGGAGCAGGTTATGGCTCGTGCTTTACAGTTTGCATCGAAACAAATTGATTCTTTAAAGGATCGTTGTAAATTTCTTGGAGGGCAGGTAGTAGAGCAACAGAAGATTATCAGCGAATTAGAGCCGAAAGCAAATTATGTAGATACAATTTTGCAGAGCAAATCTCTTGTGTTGATGACTCAAATTGCAAAAGATTACGGCATGAGTGCTAGAAAGATGAATCAGATTTTAAATGATTTGAAAGTTCAGTACAAAGCTAACGGTCAGTGGGTTTTATATTCAAAATACCAAAATCAAGGGTATGTACATAGCAGAACGATTGATATTGTGCGTTCAAATGGAATGTCTGATGTGAAGATGCAGACGGAATGGACGCAAAAAGGTCGTCTATTCATATATGAACTGTTGAAAAAAGAGGGCTATATGCCACTTATCGAAGCAGCGTGAGAAAGGAGAAAACATGGGAGCAGATTTACAGGAAGAATTATCGGAAATTAAAGAACTTGAAGCAAGTGAAAAGATTGCTGATAAAGTTTGCAGGAAAATAATGAGCATGCAGAAGATTCCGGAATTTCCTACCGGTTCAGTTCCGGTTGCTGATGCAGCAAAAATATACGGAAGAGATCAGGATTGGGTGAGAGCAGGAATTGTTCAAGGGTGGCTGCCGATCGGAATTGCTACCCGGGCAGGGGAAAAGATTACAAAATTATCACAGATGAACAGTGTGTATGGAAGAATCACCTATTACATATCTCCTAAGAGACTTTGGGAAGATACAGGAATTCTGTGGCAGAAAAGTAACTAAATTAAAAAATGTCCCACAGGAAGTTGCGTTCCTATGGGACTAAAGATAAAAGATTACACTTGTAATTTTAACAGGTGTAGAGGAGAAATGCAATGAAAAAAATGAGCAATAAGAAAAAAAAGGACATTCTTGAAACTGCTATGGGGCTGTGGACAGGCATCTGCTTCGGTGGCTGGTTGTGTAATGCTATTGAGTGCAAAGATACAGAAGCAACAGTGTTTGTTGTAGCTTGGATTACAGTGCCAGCAGTGATTTTGTTCATTAGCGGTTTCGCTGTCAGCTTCTGGCAGTCAAGAAAGAAAAATAAAGCAAAGAAGCAGAAAGAGCAGTTTGTTAAAAGCTGGATGAAAATGAAAATCAAGGAGGATAAAGCATCATGAGCAAGGTGGAAATTGAATTTACAGCATTAGAGGAGTTAATTAGAGATTCAGAGAAAGTCAGAGTCTTAAATAGCTTGCTTGATAGTGCAAGAAAGTGCGGAGAGAAAAACATGCCATTGGACGTGCTTGGCGCAGTAATTGGTGTAGAGGCAAAAGAAACACTGACTCTTGATAAAGTTGTGAACTTATTTGGAGAGAAATGGAAAGAGGGCTGAAATTATGATGGATGAGTATATGTTAGAGATGCGAACCGGTGCCGGATGCTCTGTAAGCGCAGCTTCTGCCGGACATAGAAAAGAGCAGGCGAGAGAGCATGAGACATTAGAAAGAACAATTTTAATCACCAAAAAGGAGGATACAAAATGTTAAAACTTTACGAAATCACAGGGGAATACCTGACACTTTGTCAGATGGCAGAAGATGCCGACGTGGATGCAACTGTATTTGCAGATACGCTTGCATCTATTCAGGGAGAATTAGAGGTGAAAGCGGACAGCTATGCAATGATTATCACCAATTTGAACGGCGATGTTGAGAAAATTGATAAGGAAATTGAGCGTTTGTCACACATGAAAAAGGTGCTTAAGAATCGTACCAATCACTTAAAAAATAACCTCGAAAACGCAATGAAAATGATGGATGTAAGAAAGCTGAAAACAGATTTTCGTTCATATTCAATTCAGAAAAATCCACAGTCATTGAATATTATTGATGAGTCGAAAATTCCTGCTAAGTATTTGATTTCGCAGGAACCGAAGTTAGATAGAACTCGACTGCTTGCAGATGTCAAAGCAAATCCGGAGAAGTTTGCAGGGATTGCAGAGACAAAGCAGACTGAATCCTTAAGAATCCGATAAGGAGTAGAAAAGAAAAATGGAAAAAATTTATGGGGCGATTGCCTCAATCATGGAAAATATTGGTCCGATTGGGAAAAACCGAACGGCAAAAGCGAATAAGTTTTCGTATTCTTACAGAGGCATTGACGATGTACTTAATGCTTTACAGCCTCTTATGATTAAATACAAAGTCTTTTGTGTACCTGAGATTAAGGACATCGAAGCAATCACAGAAGCATCTGGAAAAGACTTAACAATGAAACGTTCAATTGTGAAAGTCGATTATCATTTTATGTCAGTAGAGGACGGTTCAAAAGTCACTGTGTCAATCGTAGGCGAAGGGATGGATAATGGAGATAAAGCATTAAATAAAGCCTTGTCAGCTGCATTTAAATATGCTTGTTTTCAACTTTTTTGCATCCCGACAGAGGGAGCAATGAGAGATTCAGAAGAGGAGTTTTTGACCGAAAAAGAGCTTAATAATATTCGTGTTGCACTGCGATATGCAGGAAAAAGTGAGCAGAATATTTTAGATTATTTAAACAAAAAAGGTTCTACAGCGCAGAGAATCGAAGATATTTCTTATGATGATTATTATATGCTAATGGAATTATTTGCTACTTCTAGGCGACCAGAAGCAGTAAAAAAAGAACAAAAACAGGAGGATAATAGAAATGAATAAAGTAGCATTAATGGGAAGATTAACAGCAGCACCAGAGGTTAGATATACCCCTGGCGAAAACTCGACAGCGATTGCAAGATATACCCTTGCGGTTGACAGACGTTTCAAGAAAGAGGGGGATGCATCTGCTGATTTTATCAGATGCGTTGCGTTTGGAAAGCAGGCAGATTTCGCAGAGAAATGGCTGGAAAAAGGAACGAAAATCTGTATCTGTGGAAGAATCCAGACTGGAAGCTATACAAACCGTGATGGAGCAAAAGTGTATACGACCGATGTGGTTGTGGAAGAACATTATTTCTGTGAGAGCAAGGCAGCAGGAGCGGGAACTTATTCCCCTGCTCCGGAACAGAGACATGTGGATGATGATGGATTTATGAACTATCCAGACGACGGCGAACTTCCGTTCTAGTTAAAAAGGGGGATGAGTTAAATGGCTGAAAAGCGAATGTTTACACAGAAAATCTGTGATAGCGATGCATTTCTTGATATGCCTCTTACTACACAAGCTCTTTATTTTCATTTGAATATGAGAGCAGATGATGATGGATTTGTGAATAATCCGAAAAAAATTCAGCGCATGATTGGAGCTTCCGAAGATGATTTGAAGCTCCTGGTACTGAAACGTTTTATTCTAACTTTTGACAATGGTGTAATTGTTATCAAGCACTGGCGGATGCATAATTTGCTCCGAAAAGACAGATATCATCCTACACAATATCAAGAAGAACTTGCATTATTAGACCTGAAAGAAAATGGCTCATATACTGAAAAAATATCTGAAAATACAGAAGTAATTGAGCTGGCAACCAACTGGCAACCAACTGGCAACCACTTGGCAACCGAGGTTAGTGTAGGTAAGGTAAGGTTAGATAAGGTTAGTGTAGGTAAGTGTAGTGCAGAAGAAACACCAGACCACACACAACACACAGAAATCACTTATGAGAGCCTTTGCAAGAAATATGGCAGGGATTTTGTCGATGAACGTATTAGAAGAGCAAAATCGGCAAAATACAAAGCGACAGATAATATTGAGACTGTTGCTAAATGGTGCGAAGAGGATGCAGCAGCAGGAAGAACTAAGAAAACGAAATTCAGCAATTTTCCGAACAGGGATTATAATGTCTCTGATTTAGAGAGAAAGTTGTTGATGAGTTGATGAGTGGACAGGAGTGAGGTAATGAATAAAGGAAAAATTATACTTACATTTTATTTTAAAAATGGGTGCGTAATTAAGAAAAATATGAATTTGAGCGAAATAAGCGAGAAGAAAGCAGTAGAGTTAGCAGATTCACTTTTAAAACTTCAAGATGATTTAAAAACATTTTTTAGTTCTGCAACAGAAGATTTCCAGATTACCGTAGAAGGACTTACTGCAAAAGGAAGTGAACTTATTGCACTTGATATTGAAATGGAAGAAGAGGTATCTGAATGAAAATACCAATTCCATGCAGGTTTGGAGAATGTGCCGAGTGTAACGGAAGCAGATTGCTTCTTTTTACCGGTTTAGAGAGAAAGTTATTGATGAGTGGACAGGGGTGAGAAAATAATGAACGAACTAATAATTGACTGTTTTGCAGGCGGTGGCGGTGCATCAGTGGGAATTGAAATGGCATTAGGCAGACAAGTTGATATTGCAATTAATCACGACCCAGATGCGATATTGATGCATCGGACAAATCATCCGGATACATTGCATTTAACTGAGGATATTTTTAAAGTCAACTTAAAAAAATACATAAAAGGCAGACGTGTGGCTCTTATGTGGGCATCTCCGGATTGTACAAGTCATAGTAAAGCAAAAGGTGGGCAACCTCGAAAAAAAGGTCTTAGAATCCTGCCATGGGCGGTTTATAAACATGCAAAAGATATCCTGCCAGAAGTAATTATCATGGAAAATGTTGAAGAAATTCAGCAGTGGGGACCATTGGATGAGAAAGGACGTCCCATTCCAGAACGGAAAGGTGAGGACTATAAGAAATTCATAGCTGCAATGAAAAATTTGGGGTATGAATTTGATAGTAGAGAATTAGTAGCAGCAGATTACGGAGCACCAACGACAAGAAAACGCTGGTATGCAATTTTTCGAAGAGATGGCAGGGAAATTTGTTTTCCATCACCAACGCACAGTAAAGACGGAATAGGCTTTAAACGCTGGAAAGAGTGTGGAGAGTATATTTTTTGGGATGATTTAGGAAAATCTATATTTGACCGGAAAAAGCCTCTTGCAGAGGCAACACAAAAGAGAATTGCAAATGGAATCAAGAAGTATATTATTGATGCGCCAACTCCCTATGTTGTAAAAAATGAAAAAGCACTTGCTTTTATTATTCAATATCACGGAGAAACGAAAAAAGGAGACTCCAGAGGACAGTTACTTACAGAGCCACTTAAAACTATTGATACATCGAACCGATATGGATTAGTGACAGCGTTTATTACAAAATATTATAAAACTGGAATCGGACAGGGATGTAATGAGCCTTTACATACAATTACTACATCACCAGGACATTTCGGACTTGTGTCTGCATTTTTAATAAAATATTATGGCTCTGGTGTAGGACAAGAATTAGATAAACCACTGGGAACAATTACAACAAAGGACCGGTTTGGTCTAGTAAATGTTGTGATTAATATCAAAGGTCAAAAGTATGTGATATCTGACATATTTTTAAGAATGTTAAAGCCAGAAGAATTGAAACGGATGCAAGGATTTCCAGATGATTATATCATTGACAAGGATTACAATTGGAAAAGCTATCCAGTAGCAAAGCAAGTGGCTAGAATTGGAAACAGTGTTGTGCCGGAAATGGCTAAAATGCTTGTAGAAGCAAATTGTAACTACTTGAAAAAAGGCGAGAGAATGCCGAATTTGTTGATAGATGATACAGGAAAACAATTGAAATTTGCGTAAGAGGGTGAAATTGAAAGTGATTATGTTTGTATTAGTGCTCTTAGCACTTACAGCAAGCTGCTGGATGATTGTTCGAGATACTGACAGAGAAGTGGACGATGCGGAGCAGGAAGAATATTTGAAAAGATGGATGGAGGAGAAAAAGAAGTGATAAAGAACATGGGAGAAGACAGAGTAATTATATCTTTGACAGAAGATGAATTGTTAGATTCTATTGCTAATTTTAAAGCGTTGAAGCCGATGATGCAAGATATTGTACGTAAAGCAAATGGCAGTGATACAAAACAGGGAATGAAAGACGCAGCTGAGTTGGGGCATGACTTTAATGTAGCAATTGAGGCTATGACAATGTTAGTTGTGAACATCCAGAAAGGAGAGGAATCTTGAGGGTAGAGTTAAAAAATGGAATCACACTGGAATTTGACTCAACTGGAATGGTGGAAGATTTCAGAGAGTGCGATAAGGTGGCAAGAGAATGTAAATGTAATATAATCGTTGGTGGTACAGGAATATGCACAATTAATATGCACAATTCCGGAAGTAGCAAGAACATTGGAGGAAGAGAAATGAGAAGAGAACTATTAGAACAGATGTTAGGAAAGAAAGTTGAAGTAACATTAGTTGACAAAACGAAGTATACAGGAATTTTGAGAAAGACCAGAGACGAGGCATTTAAGAATAATTTGAACTTGTACTTGTCGAATAATTTTTACTTTTTGACAGATGAAGCAAATCAATGCAAATCAGCATTATTTCGCACCTCCTATGTGTGGAAGTGCAAGGCAATCGAATAAACGGAAAGGAAAAATAAATGGCTTACAGAGATATTACATCCCAGGGCACCGAAGTGCTCTGGGGAACGAGAGCGGCAGAAAGAAATGCTGAAACAAGAAAGAGACTTGAACGAGAGCATAAGGTCAGAGTTGGGGAGAAGGTGAAAATTGTCACGGAAGAAGTGAGCGAGGAAAAAGACGGACGCAGAAAAAGAAAGAAAATCAGAAAAGCGACAGTTGTAGATGTGTATGAATACTTTATCCTGCTGCGAATTAAAGCAAGAACGGAGAACAGCTTTTGTGAATCGTTTGCGTGGAAAGAATTTGAAGCAATGAGAGGATAACGTAGCCAGGGAGGTAAATAAAATGGAAGCTGTTTTAAAACTGAGTTTTTCTGACGAAAAAGGAATAAACTGTTGCGCATGCATGTTGAGCTTTTCCAAAGGAGAGCATTATCATTGTGCGGCGATCGGACAAAGACCTATTTGTCCGGAAGAAGGTCGCAGAAGAGATTGCCCTTTGAAAGAAAGGAAAAAATAATGAAATGGAGTAGTCGAATGGCAAAAAGTGAAGAAATCAGAATGAAAGAAGAATTTCTCGAACAGTATCGGAAATCTGTTGAAGAGGAACAATATCTGCTTGTAGAAATGCAGGAATTAAAAAATGATATCCTGCAAAGTGGAACTGCCGATGGGATGCCAAAGGGGAGCAAACAGAGTGATTTGGCAGATTTGCTTATGAGAAGAGACAAACAATTAGAAAAGTTGACAAGTAAGCTCTGCACAGAAAAGTTTAAACAATTAAGAATTAGAGAGACAATTGGAACGTTGAAAGATGCAGCAGAGAAAGAGACCCTTAAAAATATTTACATTTACGCATTAACATTTGATGAAATGATGGAGAAAACTGGAAAAACAAGAGGTACTTTGAGCGGACTCAAAAAGAAAGCATTGAGAGAACTTAAAGTTAATGAAAATGACTTAAAAGAAGTGTTAGGCTAATAATAAATATATATAAACGAAGATAAACGAAGATAACTGGACATAAATTTACATAACAGGATATAAACGAAGATAACTGGACGAATTTGTACATAACTGGACGAATTTAACCTTTTCTTTTTAGGAGAGCTATAGTAAAATGTAAGTTGTCAGAGAGTACAAAATACTTTAACTTTTTCTTTTTAAACCTAAAAGCCCCCTAAATGTATTATGGGGTTGAAGCGTGGTCTAATTGGGAGGACAGCTGGTAATAAGACGTGATACTGGCAGGCGAGGGTTCGAGTCCCTCCGCTTTAATTGTTGCGTGACGGCAACAGCTACTTATCTGGCGAAAAGATAAGGGTCTACAAGTACCGAACTTGAGTGGTTAAATTGTATGGTTTTCATAATTTACTCCCTAACTTTTTTCTTTTGTGATAGCATCCAGAAATGGGTGCTATTTTGTTGCCCAAAAAGGAGGTGAGCACAGTGACAGAAAAACAAAAAATATTTGCAGACGAGTATTTGATTGACTTAAATGCCACTCGTGCTTACAAAGTGGCATATCCTGCTGTGAAAAAGGATGAAACAGCAATGGCAAATGGAAGCAGGATGCTAAGAAATGCTAAGGTTGCGGAATATATCGCAGAGCGGATGCAGGATAGGCAGGAGCGCACAGAAGTCACACAAGATAGAGTAATCGCAGAGTTGGCAGCAATCGCATTTGCAAAGGCAACAGATTATGTGAGCATCAGAGGTGATGAGGTTCTGCTGCATGATACTGATAAATTGACGGAAGCGCAGGTCAGAGCGATTGCAGGCATCAAGCAAGGAAAAAATGGAATTGAGCTTAAACTGAATGATAAAGAAAAGGCTCTGGAATTGCTAGGACGTCATTTAGGTATGTTCAAAGACAAAGTAGAAGTGTCTGCGATAGATGAAGAAAAATCGAAATTAGATGCAATTTTGAAGCAAATAGGCGGTAATGAGTAGTGAGTGCTGAGAACTTACTTTTATCTGAAAAATACAAAGCATTTTTAAAATGCGATGCGCCAGTTGAATTTCTTGAAGGGACAACAGCAGCAGGAAAAACAACGGTTGGACTGTTTAAATTTATGCTCAAAGTTGCAAAGAGTCCGAAAAAATTGCATATCATTGCGGCAAAGGACACGGGTACGGCAGAAAAAAATATTATTAATAAAGATTTGGGAATTGTCGACGATTTTGGCTGTCTGGTCAAGTACAACGGAAATGGCACAAAAGATGATAAAATACCTCACATCCTGCTGCATACAAACGCAGAGGATAAAGTTGTGTATGTCCTCGGATACGGAGATAAGCAGAAGTGGCAGAAAGCCCTCGGCGGTCAATATGGATGTCTGTATATAGACGAACTGAACACGGCAGACATTGACTTTGTTCGTGAGGCGGCGATGAGGTGTGACTACTTCATGGGCACCCTGAATCCGGACGACCCAAATTTGGATGTATATAAAGAGTATATCAACTGCTCAAGACCTCTTGCAGAGTGGCGAGACGATACTCCGCAGGAGATACTTGACGAGCTGACAGAAGAGGCGAAAAGTGGCTGGGTGCACTGGTTTTTTGGATTTGATGATAATGCAGGGCTTCCAGATGCAAAGAAACAGCAGATTATACAGAATACTCCAAAGGGAACAAAAATCTGGAAAAACAAGATACTGGGACTCAGGGGAAAAGCAACCGGACTGATATTTCCGAACTTTAGCAGAAAAGAGCATGTTATTACTGAAAAATTGGTGCAGAAACAGCTACAAAATAGAAAAATCAAGTTTAAGAAATTCACAGCAGGACTTGACACATCATATTCGGCTAAAACTCATGATACAATTGCAATGACATTTCTTGGAATTACAGATGATCGCAAACTTATTATGCTTGCAGAACAAGTATACAGCAACAAGGATTTAGAAAATCCGCTGGCACCGTCTGACACGGCTGTAAAGTTTGTAGAGTTCTTGGAACGTTGCAGGGAAAAATGGGGATTTGCAAAAGAGACTTATATCGACTGTGCAGATGCCGCTACCATCACGGAATTACGCAAGTATAAGCGTCTGCAAGGGTGTTTGTATAACTTTATTGAGTCGTACAAAAAAGTAGCTATTTTGGACAGGATTAAGCTGCAACTGGGATGGATTACACAAGGGTGTTACTTAGTAGTTGATACTTGCGTGGAGCATATATCTGAACTTGAAAGGTACTCCTGGGATGAGGAAAAGGACGTGCCGGAGGACAGAAACGATCACACGGTCAACTCTCAGCAATACGCTTGGATACCGTATCGGCATCGAATAGGATTTGAAGAGGAGGCACACAGTGAAGTGGATGCAGAAAATGAATGAAAATATAAAAAGAAGTCTACGGAGCTGGTTGAATGTACTGCCGGCAAATCCGTATAATTTTAGTATAAATGAAATGTTTGACTTCGAGGGACACTCAATTCGCAATCGAATCTGGTTTCGAGGCGACAGCAATGAATTAGAGCAGTTTTATATGCAGAACTGCGAACATGCAGACAGATACAAATTCTGGGCGAGTAAGTGCTCAAAAGGGATGGAAATGCGAAAAGTGCATACCGGTCTGCCAGGGCTGATTGTCAGAACGCTTACAGCGGCAGTATTGCCGGATATGGATGGATTTGAATTTGAAAATCCGGCGCATGAAAATGTCTGGAAAGCAATTGAAAAGGAAAATAAATTTCAGAGAAAATTGGAAAGTGCTTTAAAAGAAACGCTCTATATTGGAGATGGAGCTTTTAAAATAACGATTGATACAAATATAAGTGAATATCCTATTTTAGAGTGGTTTCCCGGAGATAGAGTTGAATTTGTGCGACAGAGGGACAGGATACAGGAAATTATCTTTAAAACACCATATCGGACAAATGGAAAGACTTATGTATTAAATGAGCGGTATGGATATGGCTATATCGTGAATGAACTTTATTTAGATAACAAAATAGTTGATATCAAGAGTTTTGAGGCAACACAAAATCTTGCAGATGTGACATTTGACAATAGTGTGATTCTTGCTGTGCCACTTATGATATATGAGTCTGCGAAATACGACGGAAGAGGTGGCAGCATCTTTGATGGCAAGCTAGACAATTTTGATTCGCTGGACGAGGTCTGGTCGCAATGGATGGACGCACTCAGAGCCGGACGAGCAAAAACATACGTTCCTGAGTGTTTAGTGCCACGTGACCCTGAATCGGGGGCGATTGTAAGCCCTAATGCTTTTGACGACCGCTATTTTTCGGCGGATGGAGATATGAGAGAGGGGCAGAAAAACGAGGTTGTTACCGTTCAGCCCGCGATTCCTCACGAAAGCTATTTATCGTCTTATATCACTGCTTTAGACTTATGTCTGCAAGGTGTATTAAGTCCATCCACACTCGGAATTGACACGAAAAAGCTCGATAATGCAGAAGCGCAAAGAGAGAAAGAAAAGACAACGCTTTATACGAGAAATGCAATTATAGAAGCGTTGCAGGAAGCACTGCCGGATGTTGTGTCAGCTTGTATTAATGCAAATAATTTTCTACAGAATCAGGCAGCAGAAGAGGTACAAGCAAATGTCAGATTTGGAGAGTATGCAAATCCGAGTTTCGAGAGTCAAGTTGAAACAGTAGCAAAAGCAAAGCAGGGCGGTATCATGAGTATTGAGCGATGCGTAGAAGAATTGTATGGAGATAGTCTCGATGAGCACTGCAAAGAAGAGGAAATTGCACGACTCAAAGAAGAGCAAGGTATACAAAGTGTAGAAGAGCCGTCATTGAACATGAAACTTGGTGATTTTAAAGCGAATACAGGAGAGGGCGAAAATGAAAGTAAAAGTGGGGACACAGATTTACCGGATGAACCGTAGTGAATATGAGGGACTTCTGAAAGTGGCAAAGGAGCAGGTGCCGATTGGAGTATATGCAGTAGAGAAAAAGGACTATGCAGAATTGAGAAATGATACTTGCAAGAGTAAGAGCAAGTTGAAAGAAGTTATCAGAACTTTTAAAGCGCAGGGCTTCAAGGTATACGCAAATGGCAATAAATAACGAATATGACATTGGCAAAGCATTTGAGACAATCGAAAATGCTTTAATAGATTCAATGATGCGAAACTTCAAAAGGCACAAGTTTGAAGAAATTAAAGAAGGTAAGCAATGGAGCATGTGGCAGACAGAAATGCTTCATACTCTTGAAAAGTACAAAAAACAGAATAGTAAGAAATATAGAGAGCAATTTCGGGATATCAATTCTGAGATTGCTTCTTTAATTTCAGTAGCAAATTCTGATGGACAGATGCAACAGGAAAAAGCAATACTGGAAGCAATCAGAAAAGGGTTTCGAGGGCACAGAGTTGCAAAAGGGGCACAGGCAGAGTTTTTTAAGCTGAATGAAAGAAAACTTGAAGCTCTGATAAAAGCCACGATGGACGATATGAAAAAGGCTGAAACAGCAGTGCTACGCATGGCTAACGACCAGTATCGAAAAATCATCTATAATGCTCAAGTTTATGCAAACACAGGAGCAGGAACTTATGAGCAGGCGGTAGATAGGGCAACTCATGATTTTCTGTCGGCAGGATTAAACTGCATCGAATACAAAAACGGTGCAAGACACACACTTGCAGATTATGCAGACATGGCAATCAGAACAGCGAGTAAGAGAGCATATTTGCAAGGCGAAGGTGTGAAACGGCAAGAGTGGGGAATACATACCGTGATCGTAAATAAAAGAGGGAATCCCTGTCCGAAGTGCTTACCCTTTGTGGGGAAAGTGCTGATTGATGATGTTTGGAGCGGCGGAACAGGTGCAGAAGCATCAGAAAGCGGATATGGACTTATGAGTTCAGCAATTTCGGCGGGGTTATACCATCCGAGATGCAAAGATTCACATACTACATACTTTCCTGGCATCAGCACACCGCCAGATGATAAATTTAGCCGTAATGAGCTAAAAAAAATAGAAAAACAGAATCGTAAAGAAGCAAAAGAGCAATATGCAGAACGACAGGAAGAGAAATTTGAAAGATTAGAAAAGCACTCGCTTGATATGAAAAATAAAGAGCAGTATGCAATTAAAAAAGAATCTTGGAAAGAACAGGCATATCGAGCCGTTGAAAAGGGCGAAAAATCGACTATATTAATAAATCAGTTTCAAAAAACTGAAATTAACATTAATAAGATTGAAACATATCCAGGAGAAATATATGTATCTGATTTAGCAGCAATTAAACCTCGAGCATTGAATACAATAAATCAAAGAACAGAACAGGCATTGAAACAATGGAAAATTGAATTGTCAAGAAAACCGAAAATTGTGATTGTTTCACCAGAAGAGATGCCGACTGCTTATGGTAAATATGATGCAATTCAAAATGCTGTTTTCTATCTTCCTCAAATTGTTGACAGTAAAGTAGTAAAAGATCAAGGAAATATTGAATTTCATGAAATGTGGCACATGAAACAAGCAGAAAACTTTAGAGCGAAATACGGCGAAATTACGGAAGAAAATTACGGTAAATACATAAAAAATTCTTGCAAAGAAGCAAAGAAAACAGTTGACTCAGCTGGCATTAATGAATACAATGTAAGTGAAATAAGCAAATATGCTAAAGAAATGTATGATTTTGGAAGATATGATGAAGTAGAAGCGGAGTATATGACATTGCATAGGAGAAGGTGAAAATGGTAATTAGAGAATATCCCGAAGAAATAAGGGAACTTATGAAAATATATGAGCCATATTCAAATCGTATTCATAATGGAAAACTTAAAAACGCACCAGAAAAGGCAATTGAGGCTTTTGAAAAAGTAAAAAAATGGATATGGGAACAAGGACAATAGTACCATCAATCGAAAGGTTGGTGGTATTTTTATACCCATTTTTAAGGAGTTTGAATATGAAAGATTATGTAGAAGTGAATAAAAGGAATTGTGATGAAGTACACAATTGTATGTGCGTAAAAGAAATTAACGGAAAAACATATTGCCGTGGATGTGCGAATGTTCAGCCAAAACAGGAGGGTGAGGAATGATTATTACAGGAATGGAGCATTTTCAGAGTGTATGCAAGAAAAAGCTTGTTGAATGGTATAAAAAGAATGGAACAGTCGATATTGAACTTGATAATGTTTTTGTAGTCTGGTCTTGTAAGACTTTACAGAACTATAAAGCTCTACTTTCTACGACTGTTTCCGGAGATGGCATCTATGCAGAATATACATACAACGGAGACAAGCAGGAAATGTATGAAGATGTTTATAAAAAACTGACTAATACAAAGCATACAGAAGAGTAGGAGGAAAAAGACTATGAAAAAATTATTCATTTCTCAGCCGATGAGAGGAAAATCTGATGCAGATATTTTAGCAGAACGCAGAAGGGCTATTGAGAGTGCAAAAGAGAAACTAGGAGAACCAGTAGAGGTTATTGATTCTTTCTTTCAAGAGTCTCCGGCGGATGCAAAGCCACTTTGGTTTCTAGGAAAATCTTTAGAACTTCTATCAGGTGCAGACATTGCCTATTTTGTAAAAGGCTGGCAGACTGCTAGAGGATGTAGGATTGAAAATACATGTGCTATTGAGTACGGTATTCCTGTTATTGAAGATTACACAGTAGAGTAGAAATGCTGATGTGAATTTTATGAAGAATAGACAAAGATACATAGTAACTCATGATGCGGACCGGATTGCACCAGACTGGCTAGCGGTTCGGATTAATTACGACACAGTGAACTTTATTTATCAAGTAGTGGATGGAGCAGTGCAATTGAAAGGAGTGAGAATCGGGCATGAAATCGCAAGAATTGGCGACGTTGTGGTACTTAAAACTGGCAAGCTACACATAGAAAGGCGGTGATTCTTTTATCTCCCTTTGAGGTGCGGGGTGAAGCACCTTATTTTTATGTCAAAACGCAACAAGACTTAAAAAGGTGTGCGGGCGGTGACACCGATGACAATGGATAATAGAGTGACACTCTTAAAATGGAGGAATAGAAAATGTTTAAAATGAATTTGCAGTTTTTTGCAGAACCAGCTCCTGCTCCGGAAGGTCCTGATACGGCATCCGGAACAAACAGCAATTCACAGCCAGAACCTGCTGCAATTGATTACGAGAAAATACAGCAGATGTTGGAGGGAACACTGGCAGCGAAAGAGGATACTGCGCTGAAAGCATATTTCAAACAGCAGGGATTATCTCAGCAAGAAGTGGAGCAGGCAATTACGACATTTAAGGAACAAAAAGCAGCAAACCAGCCAGATGTGGCAGGGATGCAGAACAATTTGTTAGCAGCTCAACAGGAAGCACAGAACGCAAAAATTGAGTCTGCTGCAACGATTGCAGCTGTAGCACTCGGAATTGATGCAAAAACAATCCCTTACGTTCTGAAAATGGCTGATTTAGGTCAGGTCATGGGGAAAGATGGAAAAATCAATGATGAGGCTATGACACAGGCACTTAACAAAGTGCTCAAAGATGTGCCAGGTTTAAAACCGGCGCAGAACTCACAGCGAGGATTTACACAAATCGGTACCGGTGGAAATCCAGCACAGAACCCGCAGAACTCAGCGCAGAGTAAGCCGACAGTGGCGTCAAAACGCTGGAATAGATGGAATTAAGAGAGGTATAAAAAATGGCATTAAATTACGCAGAACAGTGGAATCCGCAGTTACTTGAAATTTTGATTCAAGGAACATTAACATCTCCGTTCGTTACGGATAATGTAAGATGGGTCGGAGCAAAGACATTTCATTTCACTCAGATGAGTACAACCGGTTACAAAAATCACAAAAGAACAGGTGGTTGGAACAAAGGTAGCTATGTACAGACAGATGTACCATTCACAGTAACTCATGATAGAGATATTTCATTCCTTGTAGACAAGGCAGATGTAGATGAAACAAATGAAACAGCTTCAATCTTCAATATTTCTGAAACATTTGAAAAGACACAGGTAGTGCCGGAAACAGATGCTTTATTCTATTCAAAAGTAGCACAGGTAGCACAGAAAACAGATGGATATCATTCCTCAACGGCTGCTGCAACGTATACAAAAGCTAAAGTGTTCGGTATGTTAAAAGATATCTTAGCAAAAGGCAAATTAAGACGTTACAGAGCGAGAGGCTCACTTATCATGTATGTAACAACTGCAATCATGGATGCATTAGAACAGTCTACTGAGTTCACACGAAAAATTGAATTGACTCAGATTGCAGAGGGTGGTATCGGAATTGAAACAAGAGTAACTGATATCGACGGTGTGCCGGTAATGGAAGTAATTGACGACGAACGTTTTTATGATGCATTCAACTGGGAACCGGAAGCAGGTGGATTTGAACCGAAGAAAAAATCTTCTTCTCCTGCTGTGACTGGTGCACATAAAATCAATGTCTTAGTCGCTTGCTTAGAAACATGCAAGACTGTGCCGAAAATTTCAAGTATTTACTTTTTCAATCCGGGAAGCCATACCGAAGGAGATGGATATCTGTACCAGAACCGTTCTTTGTCTGATACATTTGTATTCCCGAATGGTAAAGATGGCAAGGTAGACAGTGTATATGTAGATACAGATACAGTAGAATACGCAGGAGAATAAGATGGCTTATAAAAGTTACGTCTCAGAAGCGTACTATACAGATTACTATGAAGGAAGTGTGGTACCTGAGGGCAGTGCAGAGAAAGCACTGTTACAGGCATCACGGCATATTGATTCCCTGACTTATAACAGAATTGTAAGTCAGGGATTTTCTAATCTTACTGAGTTTCAGCAGGAAATTATTAAAGAAGTAGTCTGTAAACAGGCAGAATTTGAGTATGAAAATGCAGATATGATTGAAAGTGTGCTGTCTGGATATAGCATCAATGGTGTTTCTGTACAGTTTGGAGCTTCATGGAATGTATTTGCGGATAAAGGTGTTGCAATGCGTAAAGATGTGTACTCAATGTTATGTCAGACAGGTTTATGCTGTAGACTTGCGAGGTGATTAAATGAAATATCCTTGTTTAGTCCCAAAACAGTTATGTTCGATTGATATTGTACTTAAATTTGACCAAGAGGGCTTGAATAAGTATGGAGAACCGCTTGAGGCAGTCGAATTTGCCGGAAAATGCAACTATCAAGATAAAGCAAAAACAGTGCTTACAGCAGAGAAAAAGCTAATAGAAATTACCGGAACGGCATTGTTTCCGGGTGATATCTGTCCAGCACTTGCAGTTATTTCTGGTGGAGAGGCTGAAATTTTTGGAGTGAGTCGTAGAATTATCGAGGGCAGAAAAGCAAGAAATCCAGATGGGACAGTCAACTACACGGAGGTGCTTCTAATATGATTCATGTCAATTCAAACGTGAGATTGAATTTTCCGACAATAAGAAAATTATCAGATGCACAAGTTACCGCATTAGAGCAGACAGCAGAGGCATTACATACCGAAGTGGTACAGGCACAGGTATTTCCATTCGAGTCCGGCAACTTACAAAATGAAAGTACAGCTGTAGACTACTCACAGAGCAAAAATGGCAAGGTGACAATCGTATCAACAACACCTTATGCACGGCGGTTGTACTTCCATCCGGAATATTATTTCAAAACTTCTGAAAACCCTCACGCAAGAGGTGATTGGTACGAAGATTGGCTGCCAAATGGCTCTAAAAGTCAGTTTGCAATCGAGGCATATAAAAAGCTGTACAGGAGGTTGAGCGGAGTATGATGTTATCAGATGTAAGAGACTTTATAGAGTCTCTGAAATTGGCAGATTATGTCTATATGAGCAAGATGCCAGACAAAAAAGAGAAGTCGTTTGGTGTATACAATAGTAAACATCAAAATGAATATCATACTGCTTTGGGCGGTGTCTCCTGTGAGGGGTATGGCGAAAAATATGTCTCAATTCTGGTGCACTGGAATAAATCTCCACGTGACTCTGAAAAGTCTGCTACAGCGTTATTTGAAGCTATCAGAGCAGTAAGAAATGTAAAAATAAACGAAGAAACAATTAATTTTATTCAGCCACTTTATGATTTGCAGGATATTGGCACAGATGAAGCGGGTATCTATGAGTATGTTATCGAAGTGGCTGTAATTTATCGGAAAGGAAAATAAGCATGGCAGGAAAAACAAACGTATTTCCGGTTTTAGACAATAAATTTAAAGTCGGAGCAGAAAAAGGTACTGCATCAACAATCGCAGATATGGAAACTTTTTCAGTTTCAGTCTCAAACGGAGTTGAAACTTGGACTCCGATGGATACAGAAGGTTGGCAAAGAGCATTAATGACTTCAAAAGCAATTACAATCACTCTGAGTGGCAAGCGTAACATTGGAGACACCGGCAATGATTTTGTTGCAGGAAAGTTATATAAAAATGGACATGATGCAGAGGGATATTTTGAGTGGGAATTTCCTGACGGAACAAAAGTATCCTGGGATGCAGCAGTATTTGATATTAAAAACTGTGGTGGCGGAGATTCTACAAATGTAGGAGCATTAGAATTTGATGTAATTAGCAACGGAAAGCCGACGGTGGTAGCAGGAAGTTCCTTAATGTCGGCAGATGTAAACAAAGCTGTAAAATTAAAATAAAGGAGTTAGAGCATGGCAAAAATTGTAGATATCAGTGAAAAATTATCTTTTGATGAGAATCCGATCTTAAAAATTGGAGATTTAGAAGTAGAAGTAAACTCTGATGCTGAGACAATGCTGAAATTGATGGGAACATTAGATAAGGGTGAGAATATGTCAGCAGTAAAAGAGTCGATGGAACTTCTTTTTGAAAAAGGAGCAGTAGAAAAAATCTGTAGCTTAAAGGATAAAAAAGGCAAGAAACTTTCTGCAAGTTCTCTTTCTAAGATTGTAGAAACTGCAATCGAGCTTGTCATAGGAAATAACGAGGGAGAGTAGTGACCCGTGCTATGATTTGATTGACGATTTCGATTTGATTGTGTCGTCATTTCAGAGCGAGTACGGGATAAGACTTTCTCGAGAACTTCCGGCAGGAATGAAGTGGGATGAATTTCGAGATTTACTGATTGGTCTGGGACCAGATACAGCACTTGGTAGAATTGTATCTATTCGTGCAGAGGATAGAAAAGAAATGCTTGAACAGTTTACTTCGGAGCAAATGCGAATCAGAAGTGAGTGGAGAAGTAAATGGGCGAAACAAATGGCTAAAACGAATCAGCATCAAATGGATGCAGAGTTAGAAGCGATTAGGCAGGGATTTCTGCAAATGGCAGGGATAAAAGAATAGATTTACATTTCTATATGATTTTTATATAATTTGTATATAAAAGAGTATAGGAGGGTAAACAAGTGAAAATATGTCTTAATTGTGGTGATAAGCTGCTAGATGGAGCGAAAAAGTGCCCACATTGTGGAGTAAAAGCAAAGGATTTTCCAATTGTAGATTCAAATGATTTAGAAAGAATCGAGGAAATTAGAGCGAGTGTTCCACATCCGAAGTCAGGAACCCCGAAATGGGTGGAAAAAGTGGAAACAAAGCAAGGTCTTTGGCAAGCTGAAAAAGATAAAAAACAAATGAAAATAGATATGTCAAAGAAATCAAGAATAACAAGAGCAAAGGTAGAAGGAAAAGCATATTGCCCGAAATGTGGTAGTACAAGCATAACTTATGTTGATAAAAAATTGAGCATTGGAAGAGCACTGGTAGGAGATATTCTGGCAGGTTCTACAGGTGCTATTCTTGGGGGATTGAGTAGTAAAAAAGGATATGCAAAGTGTTTGAATTGTGGACATAAATGGAAAAAATAAATATTAGGTAAAACCCAAAGGGACGCTGAAAGGCGTCCTTTTTTTGTGGGAAAAAGGCAGGTGAGGCAAGATAGCAGAAAGCGTTGGACAAATTGGGTTAGACTTGGTTGTAAATCAAAATGCATTTAATAGGCAAATGCGTGGAATTACAAGTGTAGCAAAAAAAGCAGGTGCAACAATTGCAGCAGCTTTTGGTGTAAAAAAACTTATAGAATTTGGAAAAAGTTGTCTTGACTTAGGTTCTGATTTGGCAGAAGTTCAAAATGTTGTTGATGTAACATTTCCACAGATGACAGCACAAGTGGATAGTTTTGCACAATCAGCAGCGAAAAATTTCGGATTGTCTGAAACAATGGCTAAGCAATACACTGGTACTTTTGGGGCGATGGCAAAAGCCTTTGGATTTTCGGAAAAACAAGCTTATGATATGGGGACATCACTTACTGCGCTTGCAGGAGATGTCGCATCCTTTTATAATCTTTCGCAAGATGAAGCGTACACAAAACTTAAATCTGTTTTCACAGGAGAAACAGAGTCGTTAAAAGATCTAGGTGTCGTAATGACTCAAACAGCATTGGATAGTTATGCGCTTGCAAATGGTTTTGGAAAAACAACTGCTCAAATGTCAGAAGCTGAAAAAGTAGCACTCAGATATCAATTTGTACAGGAACAGCTTGCACTTGCAAATGGAGATTTCGCAAGAACATCTGGCGGTTGGGCGAATCAGGTTCGAATCCTTTCGTTACAATTTCAATCCCTAAAAGCTAGCATCGGACAAGGCTTAATAAATGTTTTTACTCCTGTTTTAAAAGTGGTTAATAATTTAATTGGTCGACTTATAACATTAGCAAATGCGTTTAAATCTTTCACTGAACTTATAACAGGAAAAAAAAGTAGTGGTAGTTCTGCCGGTCAGATGTCTGATTTAGGCAGTGCAGCATCAGACGCAAGCACAGGGCTTGACAATGCTTCTGACTCAGCGGATACGGCAGCATCATCTGCGAAGAAAGCAGGAAGTGCGGCAAAAAAGGCAGCAAAAGAAATGCGTTCCTTGATGGGATTTGACAAGGTTAATAAACTTTCTGACCCTAGCGATAATGACGATGCAGATAGTTCTGATGATGATGGCTCTGACAAAGGTCTAGGAAAGAGTAATATAGTTCCAGACATTGCACCGACAAAAGTAAATTTCGGAGAACTGGCAGAAGGTGAAACTGCAATAGATAAGCTCGATAAAAAATTTTTAAATTTATTTGAGAGCATCAAAAAAGGGATTGAGCCGACGGTTAAATCTTTGAAACGACTTTGGAACGAAGGACTTGCGGAACTCGGAAAATTCAGTTGGCAGGCTTTAAAGGATTTTTGGAACTATTTTTTAGTTCCAGTTGCGAAGTGGACGTTTGGAACAGGACTGCCACGTTTCATTGATGCGCTAAACAATGGATTAATGAACATTGACTATGGCAAAATCAATGCAGCCTTAACTGATTTGTGGGATGCATTAACACCATTTGCAATTAACATTGGAGAGGGGCTTTTGTGGTTCTGGGAAAATGTTTTAGTACCACTCGGAACATGGACGGCAAACGAGGTCGTACCTCGATTCTTAGAGACACTGTCATCTGTAATTTCTATTTTAAACGCAATCTTAGAAGCATTAAAGCCACTTTTTAAATGGTTTTGGGATACGGTATTGCTTCCAATCGCAAAATGGACCGCAGGAGCGTTTTTAGAAATATGGGATGGTATTAATCAGGCTTTAGATGTATTTGCAAAATGGTGTACAAACAATCCTGGTGCAGTACAGGGAATCACTGTTGCTATAGGTGCTTTTTTTGGAGCTTGGAAAGTTGTAGAGTTAGTATCTTTTATTCAGCAAGCGGGCGGTGTAATAAAAGTGTTAGGACTTTTACAAGAGGCACTATTTGGCTCAATTGCTGCTAAATTAGCTGATAAAGCTGAAACAATCTATTTAACTGCTTTATATGCAAAAGATTTTGTTGTTGGAGTTGCGCAGACTATTTCAAGTCTTGCACGGCAGGCTGCGGCATTTGCAACAGCAACAGCAGCTAAAATTGCAGATGCAGTAGCACAGGCAGCTTTGACAGTAGCGACAACAGCATGGAATGTAGCGTGTACGATTGCGACAGGAGTGACAACAGCATTTGGAGCAGCAGTTGCATTTTTAACATCTCCATTTGGAATTGCCGTTGTTGCGATTACAGCAGCAATTGCAATTGGTGTTTTACTGTATAAAAACTGGGATACAGTACAGGCGAAAGCAAAACAATTAAATGACTTTTTAAGCGGTGTATTTGCTCGAGACTGGTCCAAAAATTTCGGAATATTTGGTGATATTCTAAATGGATTTATGAAGTCTGTTGAAAATATTTATAAAGCAGTCAAGAAATTTTTAAAAGGAATTATAGATTTTATCGCAGGAGTTTTTACTGGCGATTGGAGTCGTGCATGGACTGGTGTAAAAGAAATCTTTGGTGGAATTTGGGATGCATTTGTGGGACTTGTAAAGACACCGGTAAATTTGATTATTGGTATTTTAAATGGACTTATTACAGCAGCAGAATTTTGCGTAAATGCAATAGGAAGTGCACTGAATAGTATTAATGTTGATGTACCGGATTGGGTAACAGACTTGACAGGATTAACAAGTATCGGCTTTAATTTACCGACGTGGCACGCTGCTAAAATCCCATACTTAGCACAAGGTGCTTATGTAAAAGCAAATACTCCGCAGCTTGCTATGATTGGTGACAACTTGCACCAGGGCGAACTTGTAGCACCAGAGGATAAGTTACAAGCAATGGTTAATGCAGCCGTTGCTACAGTTGCAGGTACCGGAGGAATAAGCCGAGCAGAGCTAGAATCTATCATAAATAGTGCAGTGTTGCGAATTGTAGCCGCATTAAGCCAAATGGGATTTTATTTGGATGGAGAGTTAATGGCAAAAGCAGTAAAAAAAGCACAGGAAAATCTTGATATGAGATATAACCCTGTCAGAGTGATTTAAAGGCGGTGATAATGTGAAAGAGATTTTGACAGCAGGGGGAACAGCACTCCCTGCTCCGGTATCAATGACAATTAATGATGAGCTGATATGGACCTCTGACACTGGACGTCTGATGGATGGAACAATGGCAGGGGAAGTGGTTGCAGAAAAAAAGAATGTCTCTTTGAAATGGGGGATATTAACAGAGGCAGAAATGTCTCAAATTAGGAGTAAAATTGTAAACGGATTCTTTCCGGTTACATTTCATGACGACGGAATTGATATGACCGTGACAGCCTATCGAAGTACGCTCAGCAAAGAAGTGCTCGGAAGGCTGAGTGACGGTATTTTCTATTATAAGAGTGTAAGTGTAGATTTGATAGAGAGGTAGAATGATGATTAATACAAGCATAGAATATCAAAAAGCGATGTCAGAAAATCATTTTTTTACCGCCCGAGTCATTTGTACATTGAAAGATGGTACAAAACTTAAGTTTGACGAAACAAATTTGAGAGCGGATGGTGTAAAAATTTCAGATGCAGTAAGCAGTACAAGCAATTTTGAAATTGGCACAGCCATCACAAATCAGCTTACTGCATCTATCTACAATGAGAATGATGCATTTTCAGACTATGATTTTACTGATGCAAGAATCAAAGTCTGGATAGGTTTGAAACTGGAATCTGGTACAGAGTGGCTTAAGAAAGGTGTTTTCATCGCCTCAGATCCAACGACGACACCGGATGTTATCACAATTAAGGCACTTGATAATATGAGTAAGTTCGACAAAATATACGATGGAGAATTAGCTTTTCCAGCAACATTGCAAAAAATTATACGATATTGTTGTGCTAATTGCGGTGTATTGCCTGCAAATAGTGTGTTTGATAACTATCAGTATGAAGTACATACAAATCCGTTTCAAGCGTCTGAAAACATCACATATCGAGCGATAATCGCATATTGTGCATTGCTGGCGGGATGCTATGCAAGATGCAATGCGGATGGCAGACTCGAATTAAAATGGTACGACAGAAATGCTTTTGACAGTATTACAGATGGTGGCAATTTTGCAGACTATACCAACGGAGATGAAGCTGACAGCGGAAAGTTTATAGATGATTCACCTTATTGGCATATACATCGTTTTAGTAGCTTGTCTGTTAATACTGAGGATATCTTAATCACAGGTATTCGGGTTACAGCAGCAGATTCCGAGGATGAAACAGGGGATATCAAAGGCGAAACATATCTTTGTGGTACAGAAGGATATGTTATAGATATCTCGGGAAATCCTTTTATAGAAGCTGGCAGAGCAAAAGAGATTGCGGAATATTTAGCAACCAAAGCAGTTGGTATGAAATTTCGGGCATTTGATGCCAGTGTGGAGGGGAATCCTGCATGGGAGGCAGGAGATGCAGTCGTACTGACAGACCGGAAAGGAAATTCTTACTATTCTTATCTTACAAATGTTTCGTATAACATCGGAAATTATGCAAGTATTTCATGTGGAGCAGAGCCGGCAGAGAGGCATAGTGCAGACCGGTATGAAGAAATTAATAAAATAGTTTCAGATATTAAAAAAAATGCTCAAAAAGAACTTACAAAGTATGAGAAGTTTCTCGAACAGCTCAATAGTTTAGCAACAAATGCGATGGGGTATTACGAGACACAAGAGAAGCAGGACGATGGAAGCACAATCATGTATATGCATGATAAACCGGATTTAAAAGATAGTACAGTTGTATATAAGAAAACGATTGACGGCTTTTTTTGGAGTAAAGATGGAGGAAGAATATGGACATCAGGAATTGATAAGGATGGTAATGCAGTTCTAAATGTGATAGCTGCAACTGGCATCAGAGGGGATTGGATAGACGCAGACTCTATTACAGCGAAACAGTTGTCTGTAGATTATAAGAAATCTGTCACAAAAGAAATAGAAGATGCAGACAGGCAGTTAAAAGAGTGGTCGACATCCTATATTATGCAGACAATCAGCACAGCGGAAGATAAAATCACTCTAAAAAATGCGAGAGAAATTGCTGCTCTGATGCATTGTTACACAAAAAACGGAGAGTTTTCTGACACATTAGATCGGTGGCAGAACTCAAACACAACGGTAATTTCACTTGTAGAGCATAAAACGCTTGGTAAATGTGTAAGATTTTCAGGTGCATCAACATCGGCATATTTACAACAATATTGGTCTGATATGCAGGCAGGTACTTATAAGTTGCGATTTAAAGCTGCTACAGATGCGGGATATGAGAGTCGAGCAAGAGTAAAATGTAGCTTCAATTCGATGCAGAGATTTACGGATGCAGGAGCATTGAAAGCGGATGAATGGACACAATTTGAATTTGAGTTTGAAGTTACAGCAACAGGAAAGAAATATCTTTATCTGTATGATTATGTATCAGGCATTCCGATTTATTTAAAAGATGTCGAGTTGCTTGGAAAATATGAGACATACAACGAAGCACAGATAGTTTTATTAGACAATAAAATCTCTCTGAAAGTAACAAAAGACGAAGTAAATTCTTTGATTGAACAGAGTGCAGAATCAATAAGATTAAAGGCGAGCAAAATTTCATGGCAATCCACATATTCGTCAATGAGCGAAAGTGGTGTCCTGAAATGTACAAAAGCAGAATTGAAAGGAACACTAAAAGCTGGAAGTGATACAGGTTATTGGGTACAACTTGCGAGTACGGGAAAGCTAACAGGTGGATACGGAAGCAGTCAGTATGGCTACATTGACTACTCTGCTACAGCTAAAAATTTGAATACCGGAGCAACTCACAAAGGGTTACAGATTCAAGGTGGATGTTTGAGAATATCTGTCAATGAATTAGCAACAAGGTCATCAAGTAATGTAAGCGATACAGCGTACATCGGTGGTACTGGCACAATTTCTTATATTTCTAAGATTGTAGATAATGGGAATGGCTCAATCACATGGTATACAAGTGATTTAACATTTGAAAATGGTCTGATGGTAACAGACATCTAAGGAGTTGAAGCATGGCGAAATATATAGCGAAAAAGGATGGCTTTGGTATTTTTTTAAGCAAACCGGAACAGATAGAAAAATATTTAAAAAGTGGTTGTGATATCTATAAAATAGAGGATGAAAAAGAAATATTGTTTGCGTCTCCTGACTCTGGTTTACCTAGAAAAATTCCAGATTTTGGTGCAGTTGAGACGTTTTCATTGAAGGAGAATTTGTGATGGAAGAAAAAAAAGAGCAGAAAAAAGAACAGAAAATAATGCCACTCAGTGCTGTATTAGAATGTGCTACAGAAGAGTTAGGAAGTGCAATTTTTGCAATCAAAAATAAATACAGCTTGCCAGCTGGTTTCCTCGATCTTGCGCTTACTCCTGTTGTGTGTAAAGTCAAAGAAATGAAGAGTGCAGAGTTATCGCAAGTTTTAAAAGAATATAGCAGAGACGATGAAGAATAAATGCAAAAGAGGTGATTGAAAGTGCTTGTTGCAAATTTTAAAGAAAAAGATGAAGAAATCGAATTAGAAGGACTCTGGCAGTATGATTTTGGTCAGAAACTGCAAATCACCGGTTTGGGACTCCCAGAAATTTTTGAAGTACATTTCTTTTGGCAGGGCTTAGAAAAAGCTAAAATTGTGACTGGGCATACTGAAAATGAAGTATCAAGTGTAGATATTCCGAACGAGGCTTTAGTACAGAGACGAATGATTACAGCGTACATTTATTTATCTAGTGCGGAAGAAGGCGAAACAACAAACACTGTGAGAATGTTTGTGAATAAACGTCCTGCACCAGAGAGTTTTGAAGTTCCTGAGGATATTGATTTGTTTCATCATACACTTATAACAATAGCTGAATATTTGAGGCAGACAAAAATAGCAACAAATGAAGCAAATAATAGCGTGATTGATGCAGAAGCGTGGGCGCATGGACATTTGAATCATCCTGAGCGGAATGAAGATAATGCGAAATATTATGTAGAGCAGGCAAAACGGGAAGCAACGTCGGTTTCAGGCAGGGCGGAAGAGGCAAAAAAAGACATTAATAAGTACGTACAGCAGAAAGAACATGAGCTGAAAGGTGAAACAGGCAATGTATATTTTGCAGCTTTTCGTGTTGTAAATGGACGTTTGAAAATGTATTCAAATCAGACTGTTGATAAAGTATGTTTTCGTCGAACCGGTAGCCGGCTGAAATATCGTTTGAAAATTTAAATCAAGGAGAAGAGAATGGAAAATAGTACAGAGAATAACTATCAAGAAACTGATCTGGGCAATGTGTCGCCGAATCCACGAGGAGAGTATGACTCTACGGCAGAATATGAATATCTTGACCTTGTAAGTTACAAAGGTGGAAGCTATTTGTGCACAGTAGAGCTTGGAGAAACAGTTACTAACGTATCTCCTGCTGCCGGAAAAAATACGGATATTTGGCAGTTACTCACGTTGCCTGGTGCACTTACGGCAGAGTATGTTGCAATGCATGATGATGTTGTGAACAAGGCGAAACAGGTAGAAAGTTCTCGTGCTGCTGTAGAACAGTCGCAGCAGGAAATTGAAGCAGCTCAGACGGATATGCGGCAGTTACACTCTGACACTGCTCAGGCAGCACAGCAGGCTACAGACAGTCGTGACAGTGCGGCAGGTTATGCGTCAGTAGCAGAACAGTCCAGAAGAGCAGTAAAAGAATCAGAAGAAAACGTAAATGCGCAGATAAGTAACTTTGATACTCACGTTGCAGAAAAAACGCAAGAATCAGAGCTGGCAATCACAGATGCAAGACAGCAAGCTGTGCAGACTATTACAAAGCAACAGGAATTATCTGTGCAGGCAGTGAAAGATGAAACAGCAGAATACATCGAAGAACAGAAGAACACAGCAAAAGAAGAAATTAGCAGTCGTGCAGATGAGAAAATTGAAGAAATGAAACAGGCTGGTAAACCGCTTGATGCATCTGTAGAAGAAGCGAAGAAGATTAATAGTCAGCTTGTTACAAACAATCAATCAGCTGAATCAGCTGAAAAAAAGAGAATTGCAGCGGAAAATAGTAGAAAAGAAGCAGAAACAAAGCGTGCATCAGCGGAGACAGAACGAAAGCAAGCAGAAGAACAGCGAGTACAAGAAACGCAGCAGGCAATTACAAATGCGAACAAAGCCACCGAGGCAGCACAGGCAGTAGCAGATAATGTAAGCGGAATCATTGACGAAAAAATATTAGAAGCCTTTTTCGGTTCAATGCGCACTGGAAAAGTGTATCAAACAGAGTTTTATCTTGCAGCAACAAATCCGACATCCGCCGGAACAAAAACACTTGCAAACGAAGGAAAAGTATGTGAACCGTCAACGGATACTGTTGAAGGCAGAGACGACTATGAGGGCATCGGCATTTTTAATTGGTATAACTGTAACTACATTACTGATGATTGCGGTCGTAAAGTTCCAACGGCAATCGAGGGCTGGGGAAATAGCTATAAAAATGACAATACCGTCGATGTTGGAGTAATTGCAATGACTCCGTACTGGAACGTAGAGGAAAAAGACGGAAAACAAATCTGGACCTTATCTGATTCTCCGAATGAAAAATACAATCTCGTCGGCTGGGAGGCATCAAGAAAAGAGGATGGAACATTTGCATCTTACGTGATACATAGCAAATATGTGAGTGCGATTGGTGCGGATGGACTTTTACGGTCGTTTAGAAACTCAAAGCCCGCTCGAAATCAGTGCTACACAAATATGATTACAAATTATCAGAAAAAAGGGAAAAGCTGTTGGGGAGCTGGAAAAGAAAGAAACTTGTATAAAATTCTATATCAAGTAATTAAATATGCTACAAAGAACGAACAGACAATCTTTCAAGGAACTACAAGTTATAATTTTCAGTATGCAGCGTCTGTACAGCGCAGTACAAAAGATACATATTTTCCTGTGACGAATGAGCAAGCAAAAAATATCGTCACAGGAAGTTATGTGTCGGTCGGATATGGTTCAGTGAGTGAAACAAGTGTAAATAACGATCGTGGCGTAAACACAATTCACAAATATGCGGACGATGTAAAGGTATTGAGAATCGAAGATTTAGACGAAAACAACAAAGCGGTATACCTAGACGTGAAAGAAGGGTTCGCGACAACGCCGGTCGCAATCAGCAACACGGTAAACGCACCGATTACAATGTCAACAATGCACTGGTGGAGCGGAACAACAGATACAGTAATCGCAAAGCACGATGGCTCGTTTGAATCGAATACAGACGGAAAACATCCGTATCGTCTGATGGGAATTGAAGATGCAATTGGTGGATATATTGTATATGCAGATTCTGTGATGGTATTCAAGGAAGATTATAGCAAAGACGTGTATATCGCCCGTCGGGGGACAAAACACGTCACAGACGAAGCAACAATCAAAAGCACATATAAAAAAATCGGCAATATTCCAGGCAACGACGGAAACGATTTTTGGATTGGAGACATTGGAGTAGACACGGAAACATGTGCATTTTTTGCAAAAACAATTGGAAACAGTAATGCACAAGGCTGGGGAGATAGATGCTATGCAGGAGGCAAAGCTGTGTCTGGAACAAGAGAGGACCTTGGACGTGGTGCTCTCTGGTCTGGTGGGGGCTCCGGTCCGGTTTGCGTGAATTGCTGGTACTGGCTTGACTGGACGAGCTGGCATTGCCTCGGCTGTGATTAATATGTAGGTCGTTGGGGGTGAATTTCCTTGGAAAGGAAAGAGGGGAACGCCCCTAATACGACCGGAAAAAGGACTTACGACGCACGTGGTACTCTCAGGTCTGGTGAGAACACCGGTCCGGTTTACGTGAATTGCAGGAACTGGCTTGACAGGACGAACTGGAATTACCTCGGCTGAAATTGTTTATTTCACTTTATAAACTGCTTTGCGTCGTATTTCGTACTTGTAAAAAGTACAGTCTAAAGACTCTTGGGCGGTTGCCCGAAATACTTTTTATAGACCTACTGAAACTTAAAAAGGAGTAAGGATAGCTAAGAATAGCTTAGCTATCGGGGTTAGTAGAAAAACCGAAAGCCCTTATAAAGACAATCAAACGAATGAAAAGATATTGTAAGAATGTAGATATAACAGATAGAAAATTGATTCAAAAGGCAGTGTATAAAGGCTTAAAAGGAAAATATAAACGAAATGATGTACTAGAAATGTTTTCAGATTACTCAGGATTGTCAAAGATGTTTATTAGAGATGCAATCACGAAATTCGGAATTAAAGTAGTGGAATTATTTGCAGAGACTATTGTAGACGGTATACGTGAAGAAATAATACAAGATAACCTAAAATTCAAAGCGATCTGGTACAAAGAAAAGATTGACGCTTCAAGTCAAAAAGTGCGTCGAATAGGCATACAGAATATTAAACAACAGATTTATGATTATATTGCAGTAGAGGCAATGCAAGATTTTTTGAGGCGAATTGGAGAATATCAATGTGCTGCAATAAAGAATAAAGGACAGATATACGGAATAAAAGCAATTCGAAGATGGATGAGGAATAAGAATATCAGATATGCAGGTCAATGTGATATAAAGAAATGCTATCCGTCAATCAAACAAGAAAAAGTTATAAATTTTGTGAAGAAATATATTAAGAATGACAAGCTAATTCATTTGATTGAAACATTGATAAAGACATTTGAGGCAGGATTAAGCATTGGCTCATATTTAAGTCAATATCTTTGCAATGTATTTTTATCTCAGTTGTATCATGAGATAGCTGAAAATATGTATAGAATCAGAAAGAAAAGAGACGGAACGTCTGAAAGAATCAATTTAGTTAAGCATCAACTTTTTTATATGGACGATATTTTGCTACTGGGAACAAATGCAAAAGATATACATAAAGCAATAAAACTTCTTATCAAAAAGGCAGGAGAATTAGGACTCGAAATAAAAGATAGCTGGATTGTGTTTGCAACAGTAACAAAAAATAAAGATGATGGACATTTTATTGATATGATGGGTGCGAGAATTTATAGACATCATATCACAATCCGGCAACGAGTGTTTTTGCGAGTAAGAAGAACGTATAAACGTGCAAAACTGCTGATAAGGCGCAAGAAAAAGATACCTTTGTGGCTTGCGAGAAAATGTATTTCGTACAAAGGACTTTTAGATAATACAAACAGTCAGAAACTAAAAAGAAAATATAAAGTGGCACAGACAATAAAAATATGTAAGGAAGTGATATCACATGAAAGCAAGATTCGATACTGCGCAAGATGCGGTTTCTGTTAGATTGATTGATGGAATTGTTTATGTCTACATCTGTCTGAACGAAAATATCGTAACGGAGATTCCAGAGGGTCAGGAAGAGGAACAGATCTATTATGAATATAGTTACAGAGAAATCTCAGAACATGCAGGAACACTTGACTTGAGCGATGTGAAAACAAACCCGGAGAAGTATCTCAATTACAAAAACGAGGTCAAGACAGATACAGAACGTATCGACACACTAGAAGCAACTACAGACGATATCATCTTAATGATAGCTGACTTAATCGGAGGAGAAGCATAATGAAAACATTAAACGCACTGAAACTTAAAATCATGATAAGAGCATTTAAAATTCGCATCAAAAACGGAGAAGAGTTTGAGGATATTGCAGCTGACTATCCAGCTCTCACAGTAGACGACCTTGAGGCGATTCGTGAGGCACTGGAAAAGTAATGGAATTAGGGAACATGACAATTTCGGAATTGATTGAATTACTGCATGAAATTACTAACGAAATCGAGTCGAGAATAATAGAAGTAATTAACTAAATGGGGCAATTAAGAATCATAGCATGCCTCTGGGGATATATAACAGACTTGCTACTGTAAGAAATATACAGAAGAGTAGGTGAAAGCATGGAAATTCGAGCAGGACCGCAAGGTCTTATTTTTTTACAAAGAAATCAGAAAAAGGATGGATAGAAGATGATGCACGAAATTATTTTACTATTAGAGCATAATTCGTTTATTAAAATTTTAATTCTTGCAGTGACACTTGATACCGTTCTTGGGGTGCTGAGAGCACTGAAAGAGCATAAGTTCAATAGTTCGGCAGGAATTGATGGAGCTATCAGAAAATCAGCAATGTTGTTGTCAATTTGTTTACTGATGGCAACGGATGTTGTAATGAATATCAATATGCTATTCATGATGCCAGAGCGGTACGTTAAACTGCTAGGAATACAGAAACTTGGAGTTTGTGAGTTCTTCTGCATTTTGTTTGTGTTATACGAAGCAGTGAGCATTTTGAAAAATATGACACTCTGCGGATTGCCGGTACCTGTAAAAATTAAAAAATGGATTCAGAAATTTCTGGAAGATATGACAACAGAAATGCCAGAAGAAAACGAAAGTGAGGAAAAATAATATGAGTAGAACAAAGGAACAGATTATTACAGCTATTATCAATGATGCAGTCAGTTTTGCAGTAAATATTGCAAATGACAATTCGCACGGCTATTCTCAGATTGTAAGAAGTCTGTATGAGATTGACAATCCGAAATCTTTCGACTGCTCTAGTCTCGTTTTAACAGCATATTACTGTGCATTTTTAAAGAACGGACTTACAAAGCAGGCGAAATATTTGAAAGAAAATTGCAGTTATACAGGGAATATGCTGAAAATGCTGAATGTCGGATTTGAAATTGTTGCAACGAATCAGACCGCCCATGCACAGATGAAGCGAGGCGACATCGAACTTAACACTACATATCATACCGCACTAGCAACGGATGGGAACAATATCGTCCACGCTCGCAGTTCTGAAGGGACAACTGACACAACCGACAATTCCGGAAACGAAATCCGGACACAGGCATGGTATCTCTATAGCCGCGGCTGGACACACCGCTTGAGATTTACCGGCAAAGGGATTGATTTTAGCGGACTGACTGACGTTGGAAACTCCGGAACGGCAGGATACAGCTTTTCGCTCGAGATGGTGAAAGCTGGCAGCAAAGGGACGAGTGTGTTACTGTTGCAGGAAATTCTGAAAGCGAGAGGATACTACAAAGGCTCTCTCGACAAAGATTTTGGCAGGGAGACGATGGATGCAGTAAACAAATATCAGATCGAGAGAGCAAAGCAGGGAAAAATTATCGGAAACGGCAAGGGAAACGGAATTTGCGATGCAGAAATGTGGAAAGACTTGATTGCAATTTAATATTTGCTAAGTAGAATAATAAAAGGCTGCCGTATAATTGGCAGCCTTTCTTATATTAGGTGAACAAGTCTCAATAAACAAGTAATGAACAAATAATAAACAAACAATAGCTTTTTTACTACTTTTTATTACTTCTTAAAAGACTTAAAACCTTTAATTTTAAAGGAGTTATTAGAATTTACCAGCTTTAGCAGCTTCTTCTACGGCTACAGCTACGGCTACAGTCATACCAACCATTGGGTTGTTACCGGCACCGATTAATCCCATCATTTCTACGTGAGCCGGTACAGAAGAAGAACCAGCAAACTGAGCATCAGAATGCATACGTCCAAGTGTATCAGTCATACCGTAAGAAGCAGGACCTGCTGCCATGTTGTCTGGGTGAAGAGTACGTCCTGTACCACCGCCAGAAGCAACGGAGAAGTATTTTTTACCAGCTTCGATACGTTCTTTTTTGTAAGTACCTGCAACTGGATGCTGGAATCTTGTCGGGTTAGTGGAGTTACCTGTGATAGAAACATCAACGTCTTCTTTCCACATGATAGCAACACCTTCACGAACATCATTTGCACCGTAGCAGTTAACTTTTGCACGAAGTCCTGTAGAATAAGGTTTTCTGAATACTTCTTTTAATTCGCCTGTATAGTAATCATATTCTGTTTCAACATAAGTAAATCCGTTGATACGTGCAATAATCTGAGCAGCATCTTTTCCAAGACCGTTTAAGATAACACGCAGAGGCTCTTTACGAACTTTGTTTGCTTTTTCAGCGATACCGATAGCACCTTCAGCAGCAGCGAAAGATTCGTGACCAGCTAAGAATGCGAAACATTTTGTATCTTCTTCAAGAAGCATTTTTCCTAAGTTACCATGTCCAAGACCTACTTTACGCTGGTCAGCAACAGAACCAGGAATACAGAAAGACTGAAGACCTTCGCCGATTGCAGCAGCAGCGTCAGCAGCTTTTCTGCAGCCTTTTTTGATTGCGATAGCAGCGCCTACTGTGTAAGCCCATTTAGCATTTTCGAAGCAGATAGGCTGAATGCCTTCTACCATTTTGTAAACATCAAGACCTGCAGCTTTTGTTACTTCTGCAGCTTCTTCAATGGTATTGATACCGTATTTGTTCAGAGCAGCAAGAACTTGCTTCTCTCTTCTTTCATATGATTCAAATAAAGCCATTAATTTATCCTCCTATTCTTTCTATGACAGTCGCAGTGATAAAAATAAATTATGTAATCAGTCGTCAGAAATTATTCTTTTCTTGGGTCGATGATTCTCACTGCATCGTCAACACGGCCATACTGTCCCTGAGCTTTTTCAAATGCAGTATTTGCATCATCACCAGCTTTGATGAAGTCCATCATTTTACCGAAGTTGATGAATTTGTATCCAATGATTTCATCATCTTCGTCAAGAGCAACACCTGTTACATAACCGTCTGTCATTTCAAGATAACGAGGTCCTTTTGCAAGAGTTCCGTACATAGTACCAACCTGAGAACGAAGACCTTTACCTAAATCTTCAAGACCGGCACCGATTGTCAGACCATTTTCAGAGAAAGCACTCTGGCTTCTTCCGTATACAATCTGTAAGAACAGTTCTCTCATAGCTGTGTTAATTGCATCACATACAAGGTCTGTGTTAAGAGCTTCAAGAATTGTTCTTCCTGGTAAAATTTCAGATGCCATAGCTGCAGAATGAGTCATACCGGAACATCCGATTGTTTCAACTAAAGCTTCCTGAATAATACCATCTTTTACATTTAAGGTTAATTTACATGTACCCTGCTGAGGAGCACACCAGCCTATACCATGAGTAAAACCTGAGATGTCTTTGATTTCTTTTGCTTTTACCCATTTTGCTTCTTCTGGGATTGGAGCTGCGCCGTGGTTTACACCCTGATGTACCGGACACATTGTTTCTACTTCGTGTGAATAAATCATTTTAAAACTCCTTTCAAGAATATATAATTCAAGTGCGTTAGAAATTTAACGTCCTATTCTTCATTATTGTCTCATAAAAAGATAAAAAAATCCAGATCTATTTCAAAAAAAAATTGAATCCAGAAAATTTAAACAATGAAAATGGTAACATAGTTGAGTTTGGAAAATAAAAATGGTATGATGAAAATAAAATAAAACTGCATAAAAAAGGCAGAGAAAGAAGGCAAAAATGAGAGTGGCAAACTATTGGGAGGGAAAGCATTATGCATTTTTCTGTAATAAAGAATGTGAATTTTTTCCATGTCATCAGACGAAACATCCGGAAAAATTCAATTGTCTGTTCTGTTATTGTCCCCTGTACGCATTAGGAGATAAATGTGGAGGAAATTTCCAGTTTACGAGAGATGGAATCAAAGACTGCAGTAACTGTGCGCTTCCGCATAATCCGGATAATTATGGATATATAACCGGAAAATATCAGGAAATTATGGAAATTGTAAAGCAGAATGCGGATTTAAAAGAAGAAAAATAAGAAAAACAGGTTACAAAAACCAAAATAATTGCAAAATGATTGATCGAAGAAATAAGATGGTTTGGACTTCCAAAATTTCGTATATCAAGGTATAATAGGACAACAGAAAAATGTAAAAAACTGTCTCTCAAGAAGAAACAGAGACAGTAAAAAATAAGATGTAAGATGTATGAAAGAAAATGGGAGGGCAAAGATGTATCAGGCATTACTTTTTGATTTAGATGGAACATTGACAGCATCAGGAGAGGGAATTACAAAATCCATTCAGTATGCATTAAGAAAAATGGGGTATGAATCTCTTGCGGAAGATTTGAAAAAATTAGAAGTTTTTGTTGGACCACCGCTTTTAGAACAGTTAATGGAATACTGTCAGATTGAGGAACCGGAAGCAGAACAGGGCGTTGCCTACTATAGAGAACGTTACAATGTGGTTGGATATTATGAGAATAAACCTTATAAGGGGATTCGCAAGCTTCTGCCAAAATTAAAGAAAAAAGGCTACAAACTGGCAGTTGCTTCTTCCAAACCACAGGGAATGGTAGATGCAGTGCTTGAACACTTTGAACTCAATGAATATTTTGATGTCATCGAGGGTAGTGATGTCAATTTTCCAAGAATGACAAAATCAGATGTGATTGAAATTGCACTAAAAAAACTAGGATTTTTTGAAGCAGAAAAACGAAAAGGTGTTGTCATGATTGGTGACAGAAAATATGATGTGGCTGGTGCGACGGCGTCTCGGCTTGATTGTATTGGAGTCGCTTATGGATATGGCGGAACAGAAGAATTAGAATCAGCAGGTGCGATAAAGGTAGTACAGACGGTAGAAGAACTCGGAGAATTTTTGGGAGTCAGTAAAAAAGCCAGATTCCATGATATTGGAAAAGAGTTATTTTCCACACCGGTTTATCCGGGAGACCCGGCACCGTCAAAAACTCCATTCTATGAAATTAAAAAGGGAGATGACTGTAATCTTACCATTCTTTCTTTTGGAAGTCATAATGGAACACACTTAGATGCACCGAAACATTTCTGTGAAGGCAAACATGGAGTTGACCAGATTCCACTTGAAAAATGTCTGGGTGAATGTAAAGTGATAAAAGCTGAGGGTGTAATCGGAAAAGAAGAGATGGAAGCTTTATTAGCAGATGGTACAAAGAAGCTTTTAATCAAAGGAGAAATTCTTCTGACACCGGAAAGTGCAAAAGTATGCGTAGAGGCCGGACTGGATTTGATTGGAGTAGAAAGTCAGACCGTTGGAGGAAAAGGAACGCAAAAAGCGGTGCATCAGACTTTACTTTCAGCTGAAATTGTAATTTTAGAAGGGTTAGTGTTAGGAGAAGTGACACAAGGAACGTATTTTTTAAGTGCTCTGCCGATGAAAATGGAAGGGCTTGATGGCTCTCCGGTCAGACCGGTATTGATTGAGTATTAAGAAGAAAAAAGAGCTATCTCTGATAGGTAAAAAAATAACCGGACGGGTTTTCCTGTCCGGTTTGTATGTTAAGGTTTAAAGTTCAGCTAATAAAATCGCAGCGAACATAAGGACACAGCCAATCAACTCCCGTGTGCTTAAAGTCTGATGTAAAATCACCCATCCGGCAAGGACAGAGATGACAGATTCCAGACTTAAAATTAAAGAGGCAATGGTTGGATTTAAATTTCTCTGGCCGATAATCTGTAGGGTATAAGCAACACCGCAGGAAAGGATTCCGGCGTATAAAATCGGTGCCCAGGCTGCACAGATACTGGAAAGTTTTGGATTTTCCAGCACGAACATTGGAATCGCAGATAACATTGAGGCAATAAAAAGCTGGATACAGGAGAGTTTGACTCCGCTTACTTTAGAGGAAAAGTAATCAACTACTAAAATGTGAAAAGAGAAAAATAAGGCACCAAGAAGTATCAGGGCATCTCCTTTGGTAAGTGTAAGACTTCCGCTCATACATAACAGATAAAGACCAACAAGGGCAATCAATACACTAATCCAGATTTTTAAATTTACTTTTCGTTTCAAAAAGATACCCAGAATCGGAACGATCACGATATAAAGTGCGGTAATAAATCCGGCTTTTCCGACTGAAGTATATAAAATTCCGATTTGTTGCAAAGAAGTCGCAATAAAAAACAGAATACCACAGGAGATACCTCCAAGAATGCTCTCTTTTGGCCGGTCATGCAAAGTATCTTTGTCAACTTTTTTTGCAGTACGTTTTTGGTTCCAGAAGATAACAGGAATCAAAACGAGACTGCCAACAAAACAACGGACAGCATTAAAAGTAAAAGGACCGACGTAGTCCATTCCAACACTTTGGGCGACAAAAGCAACGCCCCAGATAAAAGCGGCGAGAAATAAAAGCAGAGAGCTTTTGAAAGATTTAGTTTTCATAATAGAAAAACTCCTTCATATTTATATAGTTTGTATAGATTATAGCATTCAAAAAAGTAAACTGCAATTACAGAATAAAAGATAGAGAAAATAGAGGAGAAAAAAGAAATGATAGCAAATAAAGAAGAGATTAGAGTTGGGCAGGTTATTGTACACATCTTAGATTCTACCGTTGGGATGCCTGTGCTTTCTGACACAGTATTAGATTATGGTTCAGACTTTGCTGATTTTATAAAAGCACATATCTTTAAGACAGATAACAGTGATGATATCAGAAGATGCGTATTTGAAGAAGAGTCTGCAATTTATAGTTATCTTCAAGAATGGAACAGTGAAAATTTTGTAGATCTCTCAAAAAAAATAGCGGAAGAATTATTTACGATTATGAATCAGAATATTGAAATTCCACAGGCCGATTTAATAATAGCAGAATATGAATTGGAAAAACGAAAATATCTTGCAATTTTAAAAATGGATTATAAGAGTTTTTACACTCATTTGACCAATTCGGATCCGTGGGGAAATAATAATGAGATTATCAGACAAAAAGCGATTTTGCCAGGGGAAAACCAGAAACTTTCAGAGGCAGCTCTCCTCGATTTTGAAGCCCCTCAATATGTGCGTTTGACCGAAAAGAAGTATGAGATAAATGGTGTCAAATCCTATTATTTTTCAAAGTTATTCTTAAAATGCAAGGCATCGCTTTCCGCAAAAAGCCGGTTAAATCTTGTCAGCAAAGCAGTATCCGAGGTTCAGAAAAAATTTTATCATGAATCGGAACAGTTTGAAGTCCAGATGGAGACAAAGAGTATTATTAATGAAGAGTTTTCTAAAGATGGAGTACTGGATGTACCGGTTGTAATGGATAAAATTTTTAAAGAACATCCTAATATGAGAAAAGAAGTTGAAGAAAAATTAGAGAAATACAATCTTGCAAATACAACTGTAGAGCCGCAAAATCCGACAACGACGAAAAAATTTACCAAACAGCATCTGATGACGGACACGGGTATTGAATTGAAAATTCCCATGGAAGAATATAACAATAAAGACAGAATAGAGTTTATTACCAATTCGGATGGGACGATTTCCGTGTTAATTAAAAATATCGGCTGCATTGAAAGTAAGTAGAAAACATGATATAATATATTGTTTTCAGTCAAAAAAGAAAAGTAGGAGGTTTTACTGAATATGAAACGAGAAAAGTTTTCTTCCAGACTCGGATTTATTCTGATTTCGGCAGGATGTGCAATCGGGCTTGGAAACGTATGGCGTTTTCCATATATTTCGGGAAAATATGGCGGAGCGGCATTCGTACTGATTTACTTATTCTTTCTTGCAATTTTAGGACTGCCGATCATGGTTATGGAATTTGCAGTCGGACGTGCAAGTCAGAAAAGTATTGCAACTTCCTTTAATGTACTTGAGAAAAAGGGAAGTAAGTGGCATGTTTACCGTTATTTTGGTATGGCGGGAAATTATCTGTTAATGATGTTTTATACAACCATCGGAGGCTGGATGCTTCAGTATTTCTTTAAGATGGCAAAAGGTGATTTTGTCGGATTAAATGCAGAACAAATCAGCAGGGTATTTGGAGAGGTTTCCACAAGCAAAAACAGCATGATTTTCTGGATGTTTGTGATTGTTGTACTTGGATTTTTAGTCTGCTCTCTTGGACTGCAAAATGGTGTAGAGAAGATTACTAAAGTCATGATGGTAGTGCTTCTGGCATTGATGTTGGTGCTGGCAGTCCGCTCCTGTACGTTAGATGGTGCATCAGAGGGATTAAAGTTCTACTTGCTTCCGGATTTTAAGAAGCTGACAGAATATAATGTCACAGAAGTTGTATTTGCAGCGATGGGGCAGGCGTTCTTTACTTTAAGCCTTGGAATCGGTGCACTTGCAATTTTTGGAAGCTATATTGGAAAAGAAAGAAAACTGACCGGAGAAGCTATCAGTATTACAATTTTGGATACCTTTGTTGCAATTGTTGCGGGATTGATTATTTTCCCGGCCTGTTTTGCTTTTGGCGTAGACCCTGGAGAAGGACCGGGACTGGTATTTGTAACTCTGCCAAACGTATTTAACGCAATGGCAGGTGGAAGAGTCTGGGGAACATTCTTCTTTTTATTTATGACATTTGCAGCGTTATCTACAATCATTGCAGTATTCCAGAATATCATTGCATTTGCACAAGATTTATGGGGATGGGGGCTTAAAAAGGCAAGTTTTGTCAATATGATTGCAGTATTTGTTTTATCCCTGCCATGTATCTTTGGAATGACCATCTGGAGTGACTTTACGATTCTTGGAAAAGATATTATGGGATTTGAAGATTTCCTGGTAAGTAATAATTTATTACCACTTGGTTCTTTAGTTTATCTGATGTTTTGTGTCTCTCGTTATGGATGGGGATGGGACAACTTCTTAAAAGAAGCAAATACAGGAGCAGGAATTTCTTTCCCGAAAAAAATTCGTTTTTATCTGAACTATATTCTGCCGTTGATTGTACTGTATATCTTTTTCCAGGGATACTGGAGTCTGTTTCAGAGTTTATAGAAAAATTCCTTGAAATCGCTTAAGTTTACAGGTATACTTAGGTCAGGATATGCAAAAAGGCAGATTTAAGAAGATTTAAGAATGGAAGAAATCCTTAAAACTGTCGGAATAAAAAATTAGGAAATACAAGAGGAAAAACCATGAAGAGAATTTTATTAAAATTAAGCGGAGAAGCACTTGCAGGTCCAAAAAAAACAGGATTTGACGAAGCAACAGTTATGGAAGTGGCACGTCAGGTAAAGACTTTGGTGGACGAGGGAATTCAGGTTGGAATCGTAATTGGAGGCGGTAATTTCTGGAGAGGCCGTACCAGCGAAAATATCGACCGTACAAAAGCAGACCAGATTGGTATGCTGGCAACTGTTATGAATTGTATTTATGTGTCAGAAATTTTCCGTGCAGCAGGAATGAAGACAAATGTACTGACTCCGTTTGAATGTGGTTCTTTTACAAAATTATTCTCAAAAGACCGTGCAAACAAATATTTTGAAAAAAATATGGTTGTTTTTATGGCAGGTGGTACCGGACATCCGTATTTTTCAACGGATACAGCAACTGTACTTCGTGCAATTGAAATTGAAGCAGAGACTATCTTCCTTGCAAAAGCAATTGATGGTGTTTATGACAGCGACCCGAAAACAAATCCGGATGCAAAGAAATATGATGAAGTCAGCATTGATGAAGTCATCGCAAAGAATTTACAGGTTGTAGATATGACCGCTTCTATTTTATGCAGAGACAATAAAATGCCGATGCTGGTATTTGGTTTAAATGAAAAAGACAGTATTGTAAATACTGCTCATGGAATCTTTACAGGAACAAAAGTATTGGTATAAAAGCAGGAGGGATTTTTTAATATGGCAGACGAAAGAATTGAAAAATATGAAAGCAAGATGACAAAGACTCTTGAGAGTCTGGAAAAAGAACTGTCCACAGTTCGTGCAGGACGTGCAAATCCGCATATCTTAGATAAAATCACAGTAGACTATTATGGAGCACCAACTCCACTTCAGCAGGTAGCAAATGTTACAGTACCGGAAGCAAGAATGATACAGATTCAGCCTTGGGAAGCATCTTTAATCAAGGAAATTCAGAAAGCGATCCTTTCTTCTGATTTAGGATTAAATCCAAATACAGATGGAAAAATAATTCGTCTGGTATTACCGGAGCTGACAGAGGAACGAAGAAAAGAACTGGTAAAAGATGTAAAGAAAAAAGGGGAAGCTGCAAAAGTTGCAGTCCGCAATATCAGAAGAGATGCCAACGATGCGTATAAGAAACTGGCAAAACAGGATGTGTCTGAGGATGAAATCAAAGAACTGGAAGACAAAATCCAGAAACTCACAGACAAGTTTGTGAAAAATATTGACAAAGCAGTAGAAGAAAAATCAAAAGAGATTTTAACTGTATAAGCTGTATAAAACAGAGGGGGCACATACATATTACGTATTGTGCCCCTTTTATGCGTAGGAGGAAAAAATGGTAATACCGAATCATGTGGCAATTATTCTGGATGGAAACGGACGTTGGGCAAAAAAGAAAGGGATGCCAAGAACGTATGGGCATGTCAAAGGCTGTGAAAATCTGGAAAAAATCTGTTCTGTTGCAAAAGAACTGGGAGTAAAATATCTGACCGTATATGCATTTTCTACGGAGAACTGGAAACGATCCAAAGAAGAGGTAGATGCGCTGATGAAATTATTCCGTAATTATATGAAAAAATGCATTAAAATTTCAAGGGATAATAAGATGCAGGTACATGTCATTGGAGATCCGACAGCATTTGACCCTGATTTACAGGAAAAAATTAAAGAGTTAGAAGAATATTCCAGTCAGTACGATGAATTATATTTTCAGATTGCTTTAAACTATGGAAGCCGTGATGAAATTAAAAGAGCGGTACAGAAGATGGCAGAGGATGTAAAAGCAGAAAAGTTAAATCCGGAAGAAATTTCGGAACAGACGATTTCTGATTATCTTGACACGAAAGGACTTCCTGACCCGGATTTGTTAATCCGCACCAGTGGAGAAGAGCGTCTTTCAAACTTTTTAATGTGGCAGCTTGCCTATACAGAATTTTATTTTACCGATGTGGCATGGCCGGATTTTAATAAAGCAGAGTTTGAAAAGGCAATTGCAAAATACAATCAGAGAGACCGTCGTTTTGGTGGGGTAAAGGAGGAGCCGGCAAATGTTTAAGACGAGACTGATTAGCGGAATTATTCTGGTCATCATTGCACTTGCAACGATTATTCCGGGAGGTCCGGTGCTTTATGTGACTTTGCTTGCAATTTCTTTGATTGGCATGCAGGAATTATACCGTGCGATGAAAGTGCGTGAGAAAAATTTTAATTTTCTGGAACTTGCGGGTTATGCCGGTGCAGTTTGTTATTACCTTTCTTTATTAAAAGGTGGAGAACTCCCGCAGATGGCATTGATGTTTGCACTTGTGCTCTTAATGGCTGTGTATGTATTCACGTATCCAACCTATCATGCAGACCAGATTATGTCGGCAATGTTTGGAATTCTCTATGTGGCAGTTATGCTTTCTTACATCTATAAGACCCGATGCTTAGAAGGCGGTGGCTGGCTGGTTGGTCTGATCTTTTTAAGCTCCTGGGGAAGCGATACCTGTGCATACTGCGTGGGAATGTTGATTGGAAAACACAAGATGGCTCCTGTTTTAAGTCCGAAAAAATCAGTAGAAGGCGGAGTTGGTGGAGTAATCGGCGCAGCCCTGCTTGGTGCAATTTATGCACTGGTTATCTCAAATTGGAATGGTACGTCCACTCATACGCCTCTTATGTATGCCTTAATCTGTGCAGTGGGCGCACTGATTTCTATGGTAGGAGATTTGGCTGCATCGGCGATTAAGAGAAATAAAGAAATTAAAGATTATGGAACATTAATTCCTGGACATGGCGGAATTTTAGATCGGTTTGACAGTGTAATCTTTACCGCACCGTTTATTTATTTTCTGTCCATGATACTTTTGTAGAAAGGATTGAACTTACATGAAGAAAATTGCGATATTAGGTTCGACAGGTTCAATAGGAACGCAGACGCTTGATGTCATCAGCAAAAAAGAAGATTTGGAAGTGGTCGGGATTTCTGCTGGAAGCAATATTGAGATGCTTGAAGCACAGATTCGTCGGTTTCATCCTCTTTTAGCAGCTGTTGGTGATGAAAAAAAAGCACAAGAATTAAAAATCAAAGTGGCAGATACAAACTGCAGGGTAGTCGGTGGAATGGATGGACTTTTGGAACTTGCTCAGATGGAAGAGTCTGATATTTTAGTGACTGCGATTGTGGGAATGATTGGAATCCGTCCGACAATTGCCGGAATTGAAGCCGGAAAAGACATTGCTCTGGCAAATAAAGAGACTTTGGTAACGGCAGGGCATTTGATTATACCGCTTGCAAAAAAATGTAAAGTGCGGATTCTTCCGGTGGACAGTGAACACAGTGCGATTTTTCAGGCATTAAACGGAGAAGAAAGCAGACGGATTCATAAATTATTAGTGACTGCTTCGGGCGGTCCGTTTCGTGGAAAAAAACGGGAAGAATTGGAAAATGTACAGGTAGAAGACGCCTTAAAGCATCCAAACTGGTCAATGGGACAGAAAATTACGATTGATTCAGCAACACTGGTCAATAAAGGGTTAGAAGTAATGGAAGCAAAATGGCTGTTTGGAGTTCCGGTTGAACAGATTCAGGTTGTCGTTCAGCCACAAAGCGTGATTCATTCAATGGTGGAATTTGAAGATGGTGCAGTTATGGCACAGCTTGGAACCGCAGATATGCGTCTGCCAATCCAGTATGCCTTATATGGCGGAGAACGTCGCTTTTTAGATGGAGAACGTCTGGATTTTGCAGCATTAAAATCAATTACATTTGAAGAACCTGATATGAAAACCTTCCGTGGGCTTCCACTTGCAATCAAAGCATCGAAAATTGGCGGTTCTATGCCGACGGTGTTTAATGCGGCAAATGAAAAAGCGGTTGGAATGTTTTTGAAAAAGCAGATTCGTTTTCTTGACATTTATTCAATTATTGAAGAAACCATGCAGACACATACTGTAATTGAGCGACCGGATGTAGAGACAATTACGGAATTAGAGCAGGATGTATATAGACAGATTGGAGGCAGATGGTAAGTTGTCGAAGCTATTAAATATACTCGTCGCGATTATTATCTTTTCTGTGATTGTAGTGTTCCACGAATTAGGACATTTTCTTCTGGCTAAAAAAAATGGAATTGAGGTAACTGAATTTTCTCTTGGAATGGGTCCACGTCTTTTATCGACGGTAAAAGGAAATACACGCTATTCTCTAAAACTATTTCCAATTGGCGGTTCCTGCATGATGGTAGGAGAAGACGGAGAAGAAGATGGACCAGGTTCTTTTGGGCATGCATCTGTCTGGGGACGAATCAGTGTAGTTGCAGCCGGACCAATATTTAATTTTATTCTTGCATTTGTGTTTGCATTGGTCATTACGAGTGTGATGGGATATGACCCGCCAAAGGTACTTTCGGTGGAAGAAAATTCTCCGGCCGAAGAGGCAGGATTACAAGTGGGAGATATCATTACGAGTTTTCAGGGGAAACCTATTTCCATCGGCAGGGATATCAGTTTGTATGAATCTCTTTATGGAATGCAGCAGGATCAGATTAAGATGACTGTAAAAAGAGACGGAAAAAAGATTGATTTAAATTTTAAAGCTGCAAGTGAAAAGAAATATATGTTAGGCTTTTCTTATGTTCCGGATGGAGAACCGGAAATTACGGAAGTCTTTGTCGATGGAGCGATGATGAAAGCCGGAGTGCTTGCAGGAGATGTGATTACCGCAGTAGATGGAACGAAAGTTTCGACAGGAGAAGAACTTCAGACGTATCTGGGAGAGCATCCGCTTGGAGAGAATGCTGTGACGATTACGGTTTCGAGAGATGGAAAAGAGAAAGAATTTACGGTTCAACCAACGGTACGGACACAGGTCAGCACTGGATTTGTCTATAATCTGTATCGGGAAAAGACAAATTTCTTTGGTGTGTTAAAATACAGTGCAGTGGAAGTCCGATATTGGATTTCAAGTACGATTGACAGTTTGGGACTACTAATCAAGGGGACGTTTCGTGTCAACGACCTGTCAGGTCCGGTCGGAATTGTAGATGCAATCGGAAGTTCCGTAGAAGAGGCAAAATCAGAGGGAACCGTTGTGATGTGGATGCAGATGTTCTACTGGGCAATTCTGTTATCTGCAAACTTAGGTGTCATGAATCTTCTTCCGCTTCCGGCACTTGATGGGGGACGACTGGTATTTTTACTGATTGAGGCGGTAACGAAAAAGAAAGTCAATCCGAATATCGAGGGAATGATTCATTTTGCCGGATTTGTACTTTTAATGGCTTTGATGGTTTTTGTATTTATGAATGATATAAAACGTTTATAATGGAAAGAAAAATGGTTTGAGGTTTTGACCTTGAACCATTTTTTCACGTTTTGGGAAAGAGAGGCATATCTTAAAGCGATGAGCCTTTTGAGGTGTTTTATGCGAAGAAACGGACTAAGAGCAATGCAAAATGACCAGATTGATAAAGGCGGTCTTAAGATTTCAGTTGTTTCGTCGAACAGAAATCGTCCAATTGCAAATGCGAGGATTGAAATCACTTATACAGGAGAACCGGAGCGGATTGTAGAGCGTCTGATAACAGATGAAAATGGTCAGATTCCTGAAATTGAATTGTCAGCACCGCCGATTGAGTACAGTATGACGCCGTCTGAGTATCAGCCGTATTCCGAGTATGATTTTCGGATTACGGCTGATGAGTTTGAACCAATTACAATTTCAGGTGCAGAAATTCTGCCTGAGATTACTGCACTTCAAACGATAAAACTCAATGAGAGAAGTATAAGAGAACCATTTGAGGTTATTACAATTCCAGACCATACCCTGTATGGAAATTATCCACCGAAGATTCCGGAAGATGAGATTAAACCGGTGGATGAAAGTGGAGAAATTGTTTTAAGCAGGGTCGTAATACCGGAATTTATTGTGGTACATGATGGTTCACCGGAAGACTCTACGGCAAATGATTACTATGTGCGATATCGGGATTATATTAAAAATGTAGCTTCGAGTGAAATTTATGCGACCTGGCCGAGAGAAACAATTAAGGCAAATGTACTGGCAATTATGTCATTTACTTTAAATCGGGTGTATACAGAATGGTATCGAAACAGGGGATATGATTTTACGATTACTTCCTCTACAGCGTTTGATCATAAATGGATTTTTGGAAGAAATATTTTTGATACGATTTCAGAAGTGGTAGATGAAATCTTTTCGTCTTACCTGTCACGGCCGGGAGTACGTCAGCCGATTCTGACTCAGTACTGTGATGGGGAACGGGTTTCGTGTCCTGGCTGGATGACCCAGTGGGGCAGTAAATATCTTGGGGATGGAGGGTATTCGGCCATTCAGATTCTTAGAAATTTCTATGGAAGTAATCTGTACATTAATACAGCAGAGGAAATCTCAGGGATTCCGCTTTCCTGGCCGGGATATGATTTGGATATCGGGGCTTCCGGAGATAAGGTGTCACAGATTCAGGAACAGTTAAATGCAATCCGTGAGGGGTATCCGGCACTGCCGAAGGTTCGGGTAGATGGAATTTATGGAGAAGGAACACAAAGAGCTGTTCGGGAATTTCAGAGAATCTTTGGGCTTCCGGTGACAGGAATCATTGACTATCCAACCTGGTATCGGATTCAGGATATTTATGTTGGAGTGACAAGGATTGCAGAATTAGTATAATTGGTTGAATTGTTTGAATTGCCAATATATAAAAAGAAATTATTTAAATATTCCATTAAAAGATAAAAATATTTCAAAAAGAAAGATAAATTATTCACAAATACAGTATGGATAAGCCATAAAATATGTTGCATAATGAAGGGGAGAAAGAATACGGTAAATGGATTGGAAAAAGGAGAAGATAAATTTATGAAAGAACAGGATAAAAGATTACAGGATTTAGGGGTACAGATTTCAATTTATCGGAAACAGAAAAAGATGACACAGGCACAGTTAGCAGTAGAGATTGGTATTAGCCGGACACATATGAGTAACATTGAGGCATTGAATATGCCGACTCAGATTTCGGTGGATACATTATTTAAGATTGCGGATGTACTGGGAATTAAAGTTTCTAATTTTCAGGCAGATGGAGGATGCATGTATGGCAAAGTATATGATGGCGCTGGATGCTGGAACAACCAGCAACCGCTGTATTCTTTTTAATGAAAAGGGGGAAAAAGTCAGTCTGGCACAGAAAGAATTTACCCAGTATTTTCCAAAACCAGGCTGGGTGGAACATGATGCAAATGAAATCTGGTCAAGCCAGCTTGGAGTTGCGGTAGAAGCAATGCAGAAAATCGGGGCGACGGCTTCAGATATTGCGGGAATTGGAATTACCAATCAAAGAGAGACGGCGATTGTATGGGATAAAAAGAGTGGAGAACCGGTTTATCATGCAATTGTATGGCAGTGCAGACGAACTTCTCAGTATTGTGATTCCTTAAAAAAGAAAGGACTCACAGAAACATTTCGCCAAAAAACCGGTTTGATTGTGGATGCGTATTTTTCAGGAACGAAAATTAAATGGATTCTGGACCATGTAGAGGGAGCAAGAGAGAAAGCAGAAAAGGGAGAACTGCTTTTTGGAACAGTGGAGACCTGGCTGATTTGGAAACTGACAAAGGGGGCAGTGCATGTTACGGATTATTCCAATGCTTCAAGAACCCTGCTTTATAATATCAATGAATTAAAATGGGATGAGGAGATTTTAGAAGAACTCCAGATTCCGCGCAGTATGCTTCCGGAAGTAAAGCCATCAAGCTATATTTACGGAAAGACAGATGCAAGTTTTCTTGGGGGAGAAATTCCAATCGCCGGAGCAGCAGGTGACCAGCAGTCGGCACTGTTTGGACAGACTTGTTTTAATAAAGGAGAAGCAAAAAACACTTATGGAACAGGCTGTTTTTTATTGATGAATACCGGAGAAAAACCAGTCTTTTCTAAAAATGGACTGGTTACAACCATTGCCTGGGGACTGGATGGAAAAGTAAATTATGCGCTTGAGGGTTCGGTGTTTGTCGCAGGAGCAGCAATTCAGTGGCTTCGGGATGAATTAAAGATTATTGACAGTTCAGAAGATTCGGAATACATGGCAAAAAAAGTGGAAGATACCAACGGCTGTTATGTTGTTCCGGCATTTACTGGTCTGGGTGCGCCATACTGGGACCAGTATGCGAGAGGTACGATTGTGGGGCTGACAAGGGGTGTAAATAAATATCATATTATTCGTGCTACATTGGAATCCATCGCTTATCAGGTGTGCGATGTCGTAAAAGCAATGGAAGCAGATTCAGGAATTTCGCTTTCTTCTTTAAAAGTAGATGGTGGAGCGAGCGCCAATGATTTTTTGATGCAGACACAGGCAGATATCGTTCAGGTTCCGGTAAAACGTCCAAGCTGTGTTGAGACAACTGCAATGGGAGCTGCCTATCTTGCAGGACTTGCAGTCGGATACTGGAAAAACAGAGAAGAGATTATTAAAAACTGGGAAGTGGAACAAAGCTTTGAACCGGTTTTAGAAAAAGAAGAGCGGGATAAGAAGATGAAAGGCTGGGAGCGTGCAGTGACCTGTTCTTACGGTTGGGCAAAAGAGGATGATGAAAATGAGTGAAGAAAATCTGGAAGTACCGTTTGAATTTGGCGAATGTCATGCCCATATTTTTATGGATGGGAAAAATTACAAAAAGGCAGTGGAACGTCATAAAAACGGAGTAGATGAATCGGTAATCCGCAGTCATTTTGCATGTTATCAAACACAGGGAATTCATTTTGTGAGAGACGGAGGTGACGCTCTTGGCGTTTCAAGACGAGCAAAAGAGCTGGCACCGGAATACGGAATTGATTATCGGACACCGATTTTTGCGATTCATAAAAATGGTCATTATGGGAAAATTGTCGGAAAAGGATTTGATACCTTAAAAGAATATACGGCTTTGGTTAAGGAAGTAAAAACACAGGGCGGAGATTTTATTAAAATCATGACAACCGGAATTATGGATTTTGACACCGATGGCGGAATTACCGGAGAAGCTTTAAGAGCACAGGAAGTCAAAGAGATGGTTCATATTGCTCACGAAGAGGGATTTGCTGTGATGTGTCATACAAACGGTACAAAAGCAGTGGAGGCACTCATAGAAGCCGGAGCAGACAGTGTGGAACATGGAAATTATATGGAGGAGCAGACAATAAAGAGTCTGGCTGATTCCGATCTGGTCTGGGTACCGACAGTTACAGTTGTTCCAAATATGTTTGGATGCGGGCGGTTTTCGGATGAGCTTCTGCATAAAATTTATGAAAAAGAAAAAACGAATATCAAAAAAGGACTTCAGTATGGAGTAAAGATGGCACTTGGCAGTGATGCCGGCGCATATCTGGTGTTCCATGGTCAGGGAATTTTAGATGAATATGCAAGATTTCTGGAATGCAGAAAAGAAATTCAAGAAGAGAGTCAGGAAAATGAACAAGAATTTCTGTCGGTTTGTGAGTTAAAAGCAAGGCTGAAAGCTGGAGAAGCAGAAATTAGAAAAAAATTCAAAAAAATCGAAAAAAGTTATTGACGAAATAAAACTTTGGTGATATACTTCTGTTTGTCGCTTGATGAGGGCGGCAAATGAGAAGCGGGAGTGCTGGAATTGGCAGACAGGCTAGACTAAGGATCTAGTGGTCGAAAGGTCGTGTGGGTTCAAGTCCCATCTCCCGCATAACAGAAACGGAAAAGCTATTAGAGATAAAAGCTTTTCCGTTTTTTCGTATAATCAGGAAGACAGTTTTTCGATAAAAGAAGAAAGTGAGAATTAAGAAAAAAATATCGAAAAACAAAAGGATTTTACAGATTTGCCTGTAATAATTAATATGAGACAACTTTTTTTCCACAGAGAGGGTGATAGATCGTGACAATACGAGAAGAAGCGCAACTGGAAGAGGAAAGAATTTTAAGTCCTTATGCAGCAAAAAGTGCAAAAAGCAGAGGACGGGAAACTTATGAGGAAGAATGTGATATCCGGACCATGTATCAACGTGACAGGGACCGGATAATTCATTCTAAAGCATTTCGCAGACTGAAAGATAAAACTCAGGTGTTTTTAGCACCGCAAGGGGATCATTACCGGAATCGGCTGACACATACAATTGAAGTATCTCAGATTGCAAGAACCATTGCGAAAGCACTTCGTTTAAATGAAGATTTAGTGGAAGCCATTGCACTCGGACATGATTTGGGGCATACTCCATTTGGTCATGCGGGAGAGCGAGCCTTAGACCAGGTGTGTCCCCTTGGATTTGCGCATTATAAACAAAGTGTGCGGATTGCAGAGCGTCTGGAACGAGGTGGGAAGGGATTAAATCTTACCTTTGAAGTCAGAGATGGAATGATGAATCACAGGACAAGCGGAACACCGCATACGCTAGAAGGACAGGTCGTTCGGATTAGTGATAAGATTTCCTATATTCATCATGATATGGATGATGCCAAGCGTGCCGGAGTTATCACCGAAGAGGCAGTACCAAAGTATTTGAGGGAACTTCTTGGAGAGACGACAAAGGAACGGCTCAATACGTTGATTCATGATATTGTAAAAAACAGCAAAGGCAGGGATGAAGTCCTGCTGTCACCGGAAATTGAAGCAGGAATGAAAGCACTTCGAGAGTTTATGTTTGAAGAGGTTTATCTAAGTCCTGTGGCAAAAGAAGAAGAGGAGAAAGCAGAGCAGTTAGTGGAGACTCTGTATAAATATTATGTAAGAAATCCTGAAAAAATGTCGGCAGAGTATCGAAAGCTTCTGAAAGAAGGAGAAGTGCAGGAGCGGGTAGCCTGCGATTATATTTCAGGAATGACAGACCAGTACTCGATGGAAAAATTCAGGGAAATTTTTATTCCCAAAGGATGGAGCGTTTATTAATTATGTATTATTCGGATGATGTGATTGAAGAAGTCCGTATGAAAAATGATATTGTGGATGTGATCTCAGGATATGTCAGACTTCAGAGAAAAGGAAGTTCCTATTTTGGATTATGTCCGTTTCATAATGAAAAATCCCCTTCCTTTTCGGTCAGCCCATCCAAACAGATGTATTACTGCTTTGGATGCGGAGCCGGAGGAAACGTGTTTAATTTCATTATGGAATATGAAAATTTTACCTTTATTGAGGCAGTAAAATATCTTGCAGACAGAGCTGGAGTCAAGCTTCCGGAACAGGAGTATTCAAAAGAAGCAAGGGCAGCAGCAGATTTAAAGACCATTCTGCTTGAGATAAACAAAAAAGCAGCTGCTTATTATTACTATCAGCTGAGACAGGAAACAGGGAAAAAAGCACTGGAATATCTGCAGAAACGAGAATTATCAGAAGAAACGATAAAAGCGTTTGGGCTTGGATATACCGGGAATTATTCAGATGGTCTGTATCGGTATTTAAAATCAAAGGGGTATTCTGACCAGATTTTAAAAGAGGCAGGGCTTTTCTTCTTTGACGAAAGACAGGGAATGAAGGATAAATTCTGGAATCGTGTGATGTTTCCGATTATGGATGTTAATAACCGTGTGATAGGTTTTGGTGGGCGTGTGATGGGAGATGCACAACCGAAATACATGAATTCGCCGGAAACAAAAATTTTCGATAAGAGTCGTAATTTATATGGACTGAATATTGCAAGGCGAACCAGAAAAAATTATTTAATTATCTGTGAAGGCTACATGGATGTGATTTCCATGCATCAGGCGGGATTTACCAATGCAGTTGCATCACTCGGTACAGCATTAACTTCGGGGCATGCCAGTCTGATGAGAAGATATACAAAAGAAGTATTATTAACTTATGACAGTGATGAAGCCGGTCAGAAAGCTGCACTTAGAGGGATTCCGATTTTAAGAGGAGCGGGACTTCGACCGAAAGTCGTAAATCTGGCACCTTATAAAGACCCTGATGAATTTATCAAGGCAGAGGGTATGGAAGCGTTTGAAAAACGACTTGAAAATGCAATGAATTATTTTCTGTTTGAGGTACAGGTCTTGGAAAAAGAGTATGATTTTAATGACCCGGAAAGCAAAACCGAGTTCTATCGCGCAATTGCAGAAAAGTTATTAGAATTTTCAGAGGAACTTGAAAGAAATAACTACATTGAAAGCATTTCAAAAAAATATCAGATTCTGCCGGAAGATTTACGAAGAATGGTAAACAATATGGCACTTTCGGGTCGGAGAGTGACACAGCCAAAAGCCGAAAATCTGACAGACAGAAGAAAAGCAAGAAAAAAAGAAAGTGGAAAAGAAGCTTCCCAAAAACTGATGTTGACCTGGCTGACTTCTTATCCAAAAATGTTTGAGACAATAAGTGGCTATATTACGCCGGATGATTTTACAACACCGTTGTATCAGGAAGTTGCAAAGCTGCTGTTTGCGCAGTATGAAGAAGAACACGCAGTCAATCCGGCAAAGCTTTTAAACCGCTTTACGGACAGTGAAGAACAAAAGGAAGTGACATCCTTATTTCACGCAACTTTGCATTTGGAGGGAGATGAAGAACGCAAACAGGCGATTCGTGAAACCGTATGCAGATTGAAACGGGACAGCATAGCCTATCAGACATCAAATCTGGCACCGACAGATATGATTGGACTGCAAAAACTTTTAGAAGCCAGAAAACGTCTGGAAGAAATAGAAAGTGGAAAAATCACACTGCATATTTCTTTTGATTGAGGTAAAGATATAAATAAGTTATGAGAGGATGGAACGATTATGGAAATGAATATGGCAAAATTTAGCGAGAAACTGCACGAACTTGTAGAGATGGGCAAAAAGAAGAAAAATGTGCTGGAATACAAAGAAATTAATGAAGTGTTAAAAGATATGGAATTAGATTCCGATGCAATGGATAAACTCTACGAATATCTTGAAGCTTATGGAATTGATGTGCTGCGTATTCCGGAAGGAGATTCCGATGATACATTTCTTTTGAGCGATGATGATGAAGTAAACTTAAGTGAAGAAGACGAAGTGGATATGGAAAATATCGACTTGTCTGTTCCGGAAGGTGTCAGCATTGAAGACCCTGTTCGTATGTATTTAAAAGAAATCGGTAAAGTTCCGCTTTTAAGTGCAGAAGAGGAAATTGAATTGGCAAAAAGAATGGAAGAGGGAGATGAAGCTGCAAAGAAACGTCTTGCAGAGGCAAACTTAAGACTGGTAGTCAGTATTGCAAAACGTTATGTAGGACGAGGTATGCTGTTTCTTGATTTGATTCAGGAAGGAAACTTAGGTCTGATTAAAGCGGTTGAAAAGTTTGATTATCGTAAGGGCTATAAATTCTCTACTTATGCAACCTGGTGGATTCGTCAGGCAATTACAAGAGCAATTGCAGACCAGGCACGTACCATCCGTATTCCGGTTCATATGGTTGAAACCATCAATAAGCTGATTCGTGTTTCGCGTCAGCTTCTTCAGGAACTGGGAAGAGAACCACAGCCAGAAGAAATTGCAGAAAGAATGGATATGTCCGTTGACCGTGTCCGTGAAATTTTAAAAATTTCTCAGGAGCCGGTATCTCTTGAAACACCAATTGGTGAGGAGGAAGACAGTCACCTTGGAGATTTTATTCAGGATGATAATGTTCCGGTACCGGCCGATGCTGCTGCGTTTACACTGTTAAAAGAGCAGTTAGTAGAGGTTTTAAGCACCTTGACAGACAGAGAACAGAAAGTTCTGCGTCTGCGTTTTGGGCTGGATGATGGAAGAGCAAGAACGCTTGAAGAAGTTGGAAAAGAGTTCAGCGTAACCAGAGAGCGTATCCGTCAGATTGAAGCAAAGGCACTTAGAAAACTGCGTCATCCAAGCAGAAGCCGTAAGTTAAAAGATTATCTGGATTAAGAACGGGTAGTAAGAAAGAGAGCGTAAAGATGCAGATTTCAAAAAGATTAGAAGCAGTTGCTTCTTTTGTAGAACAGGGCAGTGTGATTGCTGACGTAGGCTGTGACCATGGATATATTCCGATTTATCTGTATCAGAAAGGCATGATACCCAAAGCCATTGCCATGGATGTGAATAAAGGACCGCTTGAGCGGGCCGAGATTCATATTCGTGAATACGGGCTGGGGGAATACATAACGACCCGTCTTTCCGATGGCGTCTGTGCATTAAAACCGAATGAAGCAGATGCCGTAGTCATTGCCGGAATGGGTGGGGCATTAATGGAAAAAATCATAGAAGAGGGAGAGGAGACATTAAAAAGTGTCTCCTATCTCATTTTGCAGCCACAGTCTGAACTGGCACATTTCCGCCGTTTTCTTCACCAAAAAGGATATTGTATCGAGCAGGAAAAAATAGTCTTGGAAGATGGCAAATATTATCCAATGATGAAGGTGAGAAAAGGCAGAGAGTCTTATGCGCGGGAGATAGATTACCGTTTTGGAAAGGGACTCTTAGAAGAAAAAAATCAAGTGCTCTATCAGTTTTTATTGAAAGAACAAAAGTCTTTGGAAACGGTGAAAGCACGCTTAGAGTCAGCAAATACAAAGACCGCAAAGGCACGCCAAAAAGAAATCGAAATAGATTTAAATTATGCAAAAGAGGCATTAAAAGAATATGAAGTGTAAAGAGATAATCGAGTCATTGGAACAAAAATATGCACCGGATTTTGCTGAAAGCTGGGATAATGTAGGGCTTTTAGTCGGAGACAAAGAGAAAGAAGTGCATAAAATTTTTCTTGCGTTAGATGTGACAGATGAATCATTAGAGATGGCGATAAAAGAACAGGCAGATATGATAATTACGCATCATCCGCTGATTTTTTCGGCGATGAAAAAAGTAACAACAGATAATTTTATCGGCAGAAGAATCATAAAAATGATTCAGCATGACATAAGTTATTATGCGATGCATACAAATTTTGATATCCTCGGAATGGCAGACTTATCAGCGGATTTTCTGAACTTAAAAGACAGGGAAATCCTTGAAGTGACCTATAGTGATGCAAATAGGACAGAAGGTCTTGGCAGAGTGGGAAATCTGGCACAGAAAATGAGTCTGAAAGAGTGTGCAGATTTTGTAAAAACACAGTTAAAATTGCCGTCTGTGACAGTTTATGGAGATTTGGAAAAAGAAGTGCAGAAAGTGGCAGTTTGTACCGGTTCAGGAAAGAGCCTGATAAAAGAAGTGCTGAAACATCAGGCAGATGTCTATGTAACCGGAGATGCGGATTATCATTTTGCAATTGATGCAGTAGCGCAGGATGTATGTATTATTGATGCCGGACATTATGGTACAGAGTATATTTTTATGGACTATATGGAAAAAGAGCTTCAGGCACTTGGAGGAGAACTGGAAATAAAGAAAATGCAGGTGGTTCATCCTTTTAAGGTGCTGTAGTTATAGTTAGAAAAAGCGTTCTGATAGGACTTAACAGGAGGCGGACATTATGGAGAAAAAGACCGTTACAGTAAAAATTCTTGGAAAGACAAGAGAGTATTCGATGGGGATTACTTATGCAGAGATTGTAAAAGAGTATGAAGGTGCGACAAAATATCCGATTGTGCTTGTGATGAAAGATGGAAAGTTACGGGAACTGCATAAGAGGCTCAAACAGGATGGAACGCTGGAATTTATCACAACAGCAGATGAGATTGGTCATAAGACCTATAAGCGCAGTGCAATTTTACTGTTATTAAAGGCACTGTATAATGTAGCAGGGCATGATAAGATTAAAAAAGCAGTTATCCATTATGCAGTCAGTTCGGGATATTATGTGACTGTGGATGGCGATGTTGCAATTACTGAAGACTTTCTTTTGAAAGTAAAAGAGTATATGCTGGAACTGGTAGAAAAGAAAATTCCGGTAATGAAACGCAGTGTTGGAACTGACGAGGCGATTTCCCTGTTTCATAAACATAAAATGTATGATAAAGAAAATCTGTTCCGTTACCGCAGGGTTTCAAGAGTAAATATTTACAGTATTGAGGAATTTGAAGATTATTTCTATGGATTTATGGTTCATCATACCGGTTATATCAAATATTTTGATTTATATCCTTATGATGATGGATTTGTGCTTCAGCTTCCGGAAAGAAAAGACCCTGAAATCGTACCGGCGTTTGAACCTCACCAGAAGATTTTCCAGGTGCAGAAAGAAGCAAATATCTGGGGCAAAATGATGCGCACAGAGACCGTTGGTGATTTAAATAATCAGATTACTCATCAGGGGGCAAATGAATTGATTCTGATTGCAGAAGCTTTGCAGGAAGGAAAGATTGCGAAAATTGCAGACCAGATTGTAGAGGCAGGTCATAAAAAATTTATTATGATAGCCGGTCCATCCTCTTCCGGAAAAACGACATTTTCTCATCGTTTGTCGATTCAGTTATCGGCACATGGATTAAAGCCCCATCCGATTGCCGTAGATAATTATTTTGTTAATCGGGAACATACCCCGCTTGATGAAGAGGGAAATTATAATTTTGAATGTCTGGAAGCAATTGATGTCAAACAGTTTAATGATGACATGAATGCTCTGCTTCGTGGAGAAGAAGTAGAAATTCCAACTTATAATTTTAAAACCGGAAAACGGGAATACAAGGGAAATTCCCTGAAATTAGAAGAGTCGGATATTCTGGTCATCGAAGGAATCCACTGCTTAAACGATAAGTTAAGTGAGACCCTTCCAAAAGAAAATAAATTTAAAATCTATGTCAGTGCGCTGACCCAGTTAAATGTAGATGAACACAACCGGATTCCGACAACCGACGGTCGTTTAATCCGCAGAATAGTAAGAGATGCACGAACCAGAGGGACTTCCGCAAAAGATACCATTGCCATGTGGAATTCGGTACGAAGAGGAGAAGAGGCAAATATCTTTCCATATCAGGAAAGTGCCGATGTGATGTTTAACTCTGCTTTGATTTATGAACTTGCAGTGTTAAAGATTTATGCAGAACCGCTTTTATTTGGAATTTCGCCGGAAGAGCCAGAGTATCATGAAGCAAAACGTCTGCTGAAATTCTTTGATTATTTTGTGGGAATGCCGGGAGAGGCAGTTCCGACGAACTCTCTGCTTCGGGAATTTATTGGTGGAGGCTGCTTTGACGTCTGAAAAATACCTGAAAAAAGAGTTTACAAAATAAAAACAGTGTGTTAAAATGGCGTTTGTGTCCAGTAAGATGAATAATCGCGGCTGGCAGGACCGAAAGGGGTCAGGTGAGGAAAGTCCGGGCTTCATAGGGCAGGATGCCGGATAACATCCGGTGGAGGCGACTCTAAGGACAGTGCAACAGAAATATACCGCCGGCTTATGCCGGTAAGGGTGGAAGGGCAGTGTAAGAGACTACCGCCTTTCTGGTAACAGAGAGGGCACATGTAAACCCCATCCGAAGCAAGACCGAATAAAAAGCAATGTGGCTGCCCGTCACGCTTTTAGGTTGGTCGCTTGAGTCTGTTGGCAACAGCAGAACTAGATAGATGATTATTCACGACATAACCCGGCTTACAGTTTTGCTGGATACAAAAAAGAAAGCATGAGATTACAGCTCGTAACCTTATGCTTTCTTTTTTGTTTTTATCTTAATTTTTGACTTGTTTTTTACTGCTGTCCAAGCAGATAGTCGATAAACTGCTGAGCAGTTCTTCCGGATAAACCACCATGCTGTAATTCCCAGGCATTCGCTTTTAAGAGCAGTTCGTTTTCATCCATTTCGATATTGTTTTTCTTTGCAAGGGCAAGGACGATATTCTGGAATTCTTTTTTTTCCGGAGAACCAAAATAGATAGTGACACCAAAACGGGAAACCAGAGAAAGTTTTTCCTGTACGGTATCATTGGTATGCAGTTCTTCATCACGGTCACTCTTATCTTTAAAGGTTTCACGAATCAGATGACGGCGGTTTGAGGTTGCATAAATTAAAATGTTATTTGGTTTCTTTTCAAGACCGCCTTCGATAACGGCTTTTAAATATTTGTATTCGATTTCAAATTCTTCAAAGGATAAGTCATCCATGTAGATAATAAATTTGTAATTACGGTTTTTAATTTGTGCAATGACATCGTTTAAGTCTTTAAACTGATGTTTATAAACTTCGATGATACGCAGACCCTGGTCGTAATACTGATTTAAGATAGCTTTGATACTGGAGGATTTACCGGTTCCGGCATCCCCAAAAAGCAGACAGTTGTTTGCACGTTTTCCGTTAATAAAGGCTTCTGTATTATCAATCAGTTTTTTCTTTGGGATTTCATATCCAACCAGGTCATCTAACTGAACGTGTGCAATTCTGGTGATTGGAGCAATGCGTACTTTATCATCGCTGGTTCTGTGTTCAATGCGGAAGGCTTTATGAAGTCCGAGTTTTCCGACACCGAAATCTTTATAGAACTGAACCATGTCATCCATAAATTCTTCTGTAGAAACAGATTCACTTAAACGGTCACTCAAGGTGCAGATTCGGTCACGGATTCGTTTGTTGAACATTTTACTGTTTCCGTCGATGTTTTTGTAATGACAAAGAAGCGCAGCACAGCCGGAAGAGAAAACAGAGTCGAGTACTTCTAAATCAAAGTCATAGAGCTGTTTAAAAATTTCAAAATCATGTTTTGCCAGTTCATTGATTGTGCCATCCACCATACCGCGAATTTCGCTTGCAGTACTAAAAGCATTTTCATGATTGACAAGTAAAAATGTAAGATAATCATGCCACAGATTATCAGAAAAACCATAAGCGCCTGCCATTTCAACAAGCTGATTCATGCAGTTGTAATAAAGCGTGCGTTTTTCTTCTAAAAAAGCGGTATCGGACAGCTCTTTTGATTCATAAGCATGGATAATAGAAACCATCTGGTTTAAGAGTTCTCCATGCTCAAAATTACGATATAAAATACACTCGTTTAAATTTATCATTTTGTGTTTCCTTCTTTCTGCTAAATAACTAATAACGCTTTGCGAATATCCGCTTGACTTAGTAGTTTCCATGAACACGTAAGTTCTGAACTTCGCTTCTTAATCCTCTTAATGCATTTTTAACGGCGCTGTCACTTAAATTTCCCTCAAAATCAACAAAGAAGCGGTACTCCCAGTTGCGTTTCAGAATTGGACGGGATTCAATCTTTGTCATATTTAAGCCATTGTAGATAAAGTGAGACAGGCTGTTATAAAGGCTTCCGCTTTCATGAGGAAGTTCATAGCTGACACTGATTTTATGAGCATCTTTTGCGTAAACTTTTTTCTTTGCAACAATAATAAAACGGGTAGAATTATCAGAGTTTGTAAAAATGTTTTCACTTAAGATATTCAGTCCAAAATACTCGGCAGCATAACTGCTTGAGATGGCTGCCTGTGACAAATCATGTTCTTCAGATACTTTTTTAGCCGCCGCAGCGGTATTGCTCCATTCCTTCTGATGCCATTCTTTGTGGGCATCTAAAAATTCACGGCACTGCATCAATGCCTGTGGATGGGAATAAACAGTGCGGATGTCCGAAAGAGTCGCACCGGGAAGTGCAGTTAAAACATGCTGACAGCGGATAATCTGTTCTCCTACGATTACATGGTCGTATTTAGTCAGTAAATCGTAATTATCCTGTACAATTCCGGCAGTTGAATTTTCAATTGGGAGAACTGCATAATCTGCGCGGCCGAATTTGATTTCTTCCATTGCGTCTTTCCAGGTGGCAACGTGATAGTTTTTTACATCTTCACCAAAGAAGGTTTTCATTGCTCCATAGCTGTACGCACCTTCTACTCCCTGATAGACAACGGTTACATTTTCTTTGTTAATAAAATCAATTTTTGTAAAATCGCTTGGTTCTTCGATTCCGTTTTCCTGTAAAAGCTGATACTGACGTTTTCGGCTGATGGACATAATCTGCTGGAATAGTTCTTCCACTCCACAGCGGTTAAAATCGCTTCCTGCTTTAGCGCCGAGAGTCTTTAATTTATCCTGTTCACGGCTTTTATCGAAAACAGGCTTTCCTGTTTCAATTTTAAACTGCGCCACGTTTTCACAAATCTTCATTCGTTTTTCAAAAAGACGGACTATTTCGCTGTCAATCACGTCAATTTCATCACGCATTTTTCCTAAATCTAACATGGTACTTGAATCCTCTCTATTTAGTTTTGTAGTTTCGCTTTTCGTATGTTAAAAAATCTGTCTTTTAAAGATGTATCGCTTTTTATCATACACCGACACTTTAAACCACGCAAGTTTTTTATTTACAGAATAGAGAAAAAAGGAAAGGGAAACCTATTATAAAATGGATAGAAACGAAAAAAGAAGGGAGAAGAAGAGATAAAAATGGATAAAAGACAACCATTTATTGTGTGTGGGATAACAGGCTGGTGTCTGGAACTGATTTTTACCGGAATTTTAAGTGCGGTACGAAAAGATTTCAGTTTAAAAGGAACTTCTTCTTTATGGATGTTTCCAATTTATGGAATGGCTGCCTGTATCGGACCGGTATCGAAAAAAATTCAGCATGTCCCGATTTTTTTGAGGGGATGTTTTTATATGACTGGAATTTTCGGTGTGGAACTGGCAAGTGGAAGTGTGCTCAAGTATTTCAAAATCTGTCCCTGGGATTACAGTAGTTCACAAATTCAATATAAAGGTTTAATTCGGGCAGATTATGCTCCTTTATGGTTTTTAACCGGCCTGCTTTTTGAAAAAATACTGTCAGATAATTCTTGATATTACCAATGTTCTGGTATATTATAATAGAGAATAAAAATGGAAGATTAGTATAGTACACAGGAGGTAATGTATGAGACATTTAATGAGTCCTTTGGATTTTGACCTGGATGAATTAGACAAGGTCTTAGATTTGGCAAATGACATTGAGAAAAATCCGGCAAAGTATGCACATGCGTGTGATGGAAAGATAATGGCAACCTTATTTTATGAACCGAGTACACGTACAAGATTAAGTTTTGAATCCGCAATGCTTCGCCTGGGTGGAAAGGTATTAGGATTTTCCAGTGCAGATTCCAGTTCAGCGTCAAAAGGAGAGAGTGTAGCAGATACAATTCGTGTGGTTTCCTGTTATGCTGACATCTGTGCGATGCGTCATCCAAAAGAAGGTGCCCCGCTTGTTGCATCCATGGCATCCCAGATTCCGGTTATCAATGCCGGAGATGGTGGACATCAGCATCCAACCCAGACACTGACAGACCTGCTTACCATTCGTTCCATGAAAGGTCGTTTGGATAACATTACTATTGGATTATGTGGTGACCTGAAATTTGGTCGTACGGTTCATTCTTTAATTGAAGCGCTGGTGCGCTATGAGGGAGTTAAATTTGTTTTGATTTCTCCAGAAGAATTAAAAGTGCCGGATTACATTCGTGACGATGTGTTAAAGGCAAGTGGTCATGAATTTGAAGAAGTAGAACGTCTCGAAGAAGCCCTCCCTAAATTAGATTTACTGTACATGACCCGTGTACAGAAAGAACGTTTCTTCAATGAAGAAGATTATGTGCGAATGAAAGATTTTTATGTACTTGATAAGACAAAAATGAAACTGGCGAGTCCGGACATGCTTGTTCTTCATCCTCTTCCAAGAGTCAATGAAATTGCAACTGAAGTAGATAAAGACCCAAGAGCTGCGTATTTTAAACAGGCGCAGTACGGTGTGTATGTCAGAATGGCATTGATTCTTACATTATTGGAGGTAGAAGTATGTTAAATGTTGGGCGCTTAAATGAAGGTGTGGTATTAGATCATATTAAAGCAGGAAAGAGCATGATGATTTATCATGATTTAAGATTAGATAAAATGGACTGCTGTGTTGCAATTATCAAGAATGCAAGAAGTGAAAAAATGGGACGCAAAGACATTATTAAAATCGAGTGCCCGATCGACAGCATTGACCTTGATATTCTTGGATTTATTGATCATACGATTACTGTCAATATTGTAAAAGACGGAAGCATTGTAGAGAAAAAAGAGTTAACGCTTCCAAAAGAAATTCGAAATGTAATTAAATGTAAAAATCCACGGTGTATCACTTCTGTTGAGCAGGAATTAGACCATGTCTTTATTCTTGCAGACCCTGAAAAAGAAGTTTATCGTTGTCAGTACTGCGAAGAAAAATACCGTCGTAAATAGGAGATAAGACAAGAGGTCATAAAAAGACAGTCCTGATTTTTTGAAATTAGGACTGCCTTTTTTAGTTATAGAGTAATAAAAGAGAGAACAAAGTATGGCAGAGAGAAAAACCTATAAAGAGATTGTACGGAAATTTTTAGAAAATGATGAAGTAGTGATAGAAACCCGTTTGGATGGAGAAAGGGCGGGAGAAAAGAAGATCCTGACATCAGAAGAGGCAAAGAAAGCTCCAAAAGATGGATGGCATAGGGAGACTCTGTTTGCAAAACCAAAAGCGGTGCTTTTAGGTGGAGGACACGTTTCGCTTGCGATTGCACAATTATTAAAGATGGTAGAGTTTCGTGTAATTGTGGTAGATGAGAGAGAAGAATTTGCAAATAAGGAACGCTTTTGCTGTGCAGATGAAGTGTATTGTATGGGATTTCAGGAATTCCTTGATACAAAAGATTTTGGAGAACATGCCTATTATATTATTGTGACGAGAGGTCACAAAGATGATTATACCTGCTTAAGTGGTCTGCTTAGAAGAGAAAAGACGTATATCGGAATGATTGGCAGCAGGAAAAAAGTTGCAATTTCTTTTGATAAATTAAGAGCAGAAGGATATTTAGAAGAAGAGATCGCACAGGTGCATGCACCAATCGGGCTTGCAATCGGGGCGCAGACTCCGGCAGAGATTGCAGTCAGTATTGCAGCTGAAATTATTCAAAAGAAAAATGAATCACCAGAGATTATCAATACGCTTGAAGAAGAAATTTTGAAGGGCTTAGAAGATGAAAAATCAAAGGTTTTAGTTACGGTAATCGAAAAGAAAGGTTCTTCTCCAAGAGGAGAGGGAACAAAAATGATTGTGCGGGAAGATGGGAAAATTTATGGTACAATCGGAGGTGGTGCAGTGGAACATGAGGCAATTGAAGAGGCAAAAAAATTTGATGCCGAAAATGGATTTTTAATCAAAGACTATGACTTGTCGAATGCAAAAGCAGCTACCCTTGGAATGGTTTGCGGAGGGAAGGTAAAAGTTATGTTTGAACGTCTGTAAAATCAAGGGTAGAAAGATTGGTAAGTGAAATTAAAAACAGGAGGAAAAGAACATGGAACAGGATATCAAAAAACAAATTGTCGGAATACTTGAAAAAGACTGCCGTTTAAGTGCAGAAGAAATTGCAGTGATGCTTGGAAAAGAGACAAAAGAAGTGGAACTGGCAATAAAAGAACTTGAAAAAGAGGGGATTTTATGCGGGTATCATGCCCTGGTAAACTGGGATAAAGTAGATGATGATACCGTAACTGCGTTAATCGAATTAAAAGTAACACCGCAGGGCGGAGACGGCTTTAATAAAATCGCAGAACAGATTTATCAGTATCCGCAGGTAGAAACGCTGTATTTAATGTCAGGAGCATATGATTTCCTTGTTATGGTAAGAGGAAAAAGCATCAAAGATATTTCGCTGTTCGTGTCTGAAAATCTGGCTTCTATCGAAGAAGTACAAAGCACAGCAACTTACTTTACTTTGACAAAATATAAAGAACAGGGTGTAAATCTGACAAGAAAAAAACAGGATGGAAGAATGGTGATTACTTTATGAGAGAATTTGTAACAGAAAAAGTAAAGCAGATTAAGCCATCCGGAATTCGAAAATTTTTCGATGTAGTCAGTGAAATGCCGGATGCAATTTCTCTTGGAGTGGGCGAGCCGGATTTTGATACTCCATGGCACATTCGTGATGCAGGAATCAAGTCATTAAAAGCAGGAAAAACCTTTTATACTTCAAATGCAGGACTGATGGAGCTTCGAGAAGAAATCTGCCGTTATACCGAGGAAAAAATGCATGTTTCTTATGACCCGAAATCGGAAGTATTTATCAGCGTGGGCGGAAGTGAGGCAATTGATATTGCATTTCGGGCGACACTTGATATCGGAGATGAAGTGATTATTCCGGAACCGGCTTTTGTTTCTTATGTGCCGTGTGCCCAGCTTGCAGGGGCTGTTCCGGTTACAATTCCATTAAAAGCAGAGAATGAATTTCGTCTGACACCGGAAGAATTGGAATCCGCAATTACTCCAAAATCAAAGATTTTACTGTTATCTTATCCGAATAATCCGACAGGGGCAATCATGGAAAAGGCAGATTTAGAAGCCCTGTGTCCGATTATTGAAAAGTATGACTTATTAGTCGTATCGGATGAAATTTACAGTGAGTTAAGTTATAAATCTGCACACGTAAGCATTGCGTCACTTCCGGGAATGAGAGAGAGAACCATCGTGATTAATGGATTTTCAAAAGCATTTGCCATGACCGGATGGCGTCTTGGCTATGCGCTTGCACCTGCGCCTATTATGAAGCAGATGATAAAGCTGCATCAGTTTGCGATTATGTCTGCACCGACGACCAGTCAATATGCGGCCATCAGTGCCTTAAAAAATGGCAATCCGGATGTGATTGAGATGAGAATGGCTTATGACCAGAGACGACGTTTCTTAATGCATACCTTAAAACGGCTTGAAATTCCGTGTTTTGAGCCTTACGGTGCATTTTATATCTTCCCGGATATCTCAAAATTTGGTATGACATCGGAAGAATTTGCAACAAAACTCTTACAGGAAGAAAAAGTAGCGGTTGTTCCGGGCAGTGCATTCGGAGCATGTGGAGAGGGATTTGTCCGTATTTCGTATGCGTATTCGATTGAAGAATTAAAGGCAGCATTTGAAAGAATTGAGAAATTCATCGAAAAAATACGATAAAAAAAGAAAAAAGGCTGGACATTTTAGTGCGTAAAAGCTATTATTAATTATAATTTTACAGCAATAAATAGCGTTGAGGAGGATACAAACGAAAATGAAGAAAGTAGTAAAATTCGGCGGAAGCTCTTTAGCAAGCGCAGAACAGTTTAAAAAAGTGGGTGATATCATCCGTGCTGACGAAACAAGAAGATTTGTTGTACCGTCTGCACCGGGAAAAAGAAATTCAAATGATACAAAAGTAACCGATTTACTTTATAAATGTTACCGTGCAGCAGAAAAAGGTCACACTGATTTTGATAAAGTATTAACGGAAATTAAAGCACGTTATCAGGAAATTATCGATGGACTTGGCTTAGGTCTTTCTTTAGAAGAAGATTTTAATATCATCGAAGAAAAATTTAAAAATCATGCAGGTGAAGAGTATGCAGCATCAAGAGGAGAATACTTAAACGGAAAAATCATGGCAGATTATTTAGGCTATGAATTTGTAGACTCTGCAAAAATTATCCGTTTTGACGGAGAAGGTCAGTTTGATATGGAAATGACAAACCGTCTGACCCGAGAATATTTAAAGGATAAAGAAAATGCAGTAATTCCGGGATTCTATGGAGCAATGGAAGATGGAACAGTAAAAACATTTTCAAGAGGTGGTTCCGATATTACCGGTTCTATCGTAGCAGGTGCACTCGATGCAGATTTATATGAAAACTGGACAGATGTATCCGGTTTCCTTGTAACAGACCCGAGAATTATTGAGAATCCAAAATCTATTGATACCATTACCTATCGTGAACTGCGCGAATTGTCTTACATGGGTGCGACTGTACTGCATGAAGATGCAATCTTTCCTGTAAGAAAAGCAGGGATTCCGATTAATATCCGAAATACAAACAGACCGGAAGATGCAGGTACTATGATTGTAGAAGATACCTGTAAAAAACCGGCTTATACCATCACAGGTATTGCCGGTAAAAAAGGATTCTGTTCTTTATTTATTGAAAAATCCATGATGAACTCTGAAATTGGATTTGGCAGAAAAGTACTTCAGGTTCTGGAGAAAGAAGGAATTTCTTTTGAACATCTGCCATCCGGTATTGATACAATGACCCTGTTTATTCATCAGGATGAGTTTGCAGAAAAAGAACAGCAGGTAATTTCCGGAATTCATCGTGCAGTCAATCCGGACTTTATGGAATTAGAATCTGACCTGGCATTAATCGCAGTTGTAGGACGCGGTATGCGTTCAAACAGAGGAACAGCAGCAAGAATCTTTGCGGCACTGGCTCATGCCAATGTAAACGTAAAAATGATTGATCAGGGTTCCAGTGAATTAAATGTCATCATCGGTGTAAGAAATGAAGATTTTGAGGTCGCTGTAAAAGCAATTTACGATATTTTTGTAACAACTCAGCTGTAATCATAATAAGCATAATGAGAAGGAAAAAGTACATTCGATTTTTTGGATGTACTTTTTTTGTTGACAAAATCTAAAATATCACGTATACTACAAGTGTACTAAGACAGATAGTACACTAAATACACACGGACAGCATAGAAAGGAAGTGAAACTTCAAATGGTCGTAATTGATTATCAAAATCGAAAACCGATTTATGAACAGATTGTAGAACGATTTCAGATGCTGATTGTAAAAGGAATTTTAGAGCCGGACTCGCAGATGCCATCGGTACGTGCGCTTGCGACAGAACTTTCGATTAATCCAAATACGATACAGAAAGCTTATGCCGTACTGGAACAGGAGGGGTATATCTATCCGATAAAAGGAAGGGGAAATTTTGTTTCGGGAAATCAGGCATTAGTCAAACAAAAAAAAGAAGATTTTCTTTTAAAACTGCATGGGATATTAAAAGAAGGAAAGGAAATCGGAGTGACCGGTGCACAATGTCTGGAATGTGTGAATTCCGTATTCAAGGAGGGAGAACATGATTAATACAACACAGCTTTCAAAACAGTTTGGAGATTTAAAAGCCGTAGATAAAATTAGTCTCCAAATTGTGGATAACAGTATTTTCGGACTTGCGGGAACAAACGGAGCTGGAAAAAGTACCTTCCTTCGTATGCTTGCAGGGGTGTTAAAGCAGGATGAAGGAGAGATTGAAATCGATGGAGAAGCAGTCTGGGAAAATGAAAAGATAAAAGGTGAAATTTTCTTTTTGCCGGATAATGCTTATTTTCCGCCAAATGTGACACCACAGCAGATGGCAGGTTACTATAGTATTTATTACAGTAAATTTAATAAAAAACGGTTTCAGGAGTTATGCGATAAATTAGAGTTAGATACCAAACGAAAAATCAATACATTTTCAAAAGGAATGAAGCGTCAGGTGTCGATGTTGCTTGGAATCTGTGCAGGAACAAAATACTTGTTTTGTGATGAAACATTTGATGGGTTAGACCCCGTGATGCGTCAGGCAGCAAAAAGTATTCTTGCATACGAGGTGACGGAACGTCCTTTTACACCAATTATTGCATCTCATAATTTAAGGGAATTAGAAGATATCTGCGACCATGTAGGATTATTACATAAAGGCGGAGTTTTGCTTTCAAGAGAACTGGAGGATATGAAAATGCATATCCATAAAGTGCAGTGCGTGATTCAAAATCCGCTTTTGGAAGAAGAGTTGCTTCGGGAACTTGATGTTGTACAGTCTGAAAAGCGTTTATCTTTATTGACCTTAATTGTAAGAGGTGAAAAAGACAAGATAATGGAAACGGTAGAAAGTAAATTTCCGCTGTTTGCAGAGATGATACCGCTTACACTGGAAGAAATCTTTATCAGCGAAACGGAGGTGGCAGGATATGACATCAAAAAACTGTTTTTCTAAAATGCTAGTACGAGATTTAAAAGAGAGAGGCGTCTGGCTGATTAGTTCCATTATTTTATTTCTCCTGATTTATCCGGTTCAGATTTTAATGAGTCTGGATGCAATTGCTTCTTATATGAAAGGGGAAGAAGAATTTCAAAGCAGAATTACAGAACAGTTTTCAAGTCTGATTAGTTTTGGAAATGGGATCATGTATGTTGCAATCGTAATCATGGCGTTTTTACTGGCAATGTCAGGATTCTGGTACGTATATTCGGGAGTAAAAACAGATTTTTATCACAGTCTTCCGATAAAAAGAGAAAAATTGTTTTTAGAACGCTATGTTACTGGAATTTTGATTTTTATAGTTCCGTATTTCATTAGTCTGATACTTGGATATGGTGCCGGAATCATGAAAGGAGCAGAGACTTCTGGAATTTTAAGTTTATGTGCAAAAGGGTTTGTCACAAATGTTGTGTTGTTTTTGCTTTTTTATAATCTTGCAGTTTTAGGCGTTCTGCTTACCGGAAATTTATTTACCGGAGTTTTGGCGTATGGGGCATTTTTAAGTTACGGAGTTTTGTTAGAGAGTACAATTGGTCTAACAAAAGTAGCTTTTTTTACAACTTATATAGATAACTCAAGATTGAGTCAGGTTTTTGAAGGGAAATTTGGAAAGTTAAGTCCACTTTATGTGTTTGATATGATTCTGTCAAATAATAAGATTTCGATGAAGGATGTCAGTGTAGTCTTTGGAATCTCAGTGCTGTTTTTGGTAATCTGCATGTTTGTTTATAAAATTCGTCCGACAGAAGCTTATCATAAATCAATTGCTTTTAAGAAGTTACAGCCAATTATAAAGGTTGCAGTTGTCATTCCGGTTTCAGCATGTGTAGGCATTTTATCAAGTGAAATTGTCGGACGAAATTTTATCTGGTATGTGGGAGGTTTGCTTGTTACTGCTGTGCTCTTATCCTTTGCAATGGAATTTTTATATTATTTAGATATCAGAGAATGTATTCGTCCAAAAATTTCTACCGGATTAATTCTGGGAATGCTGGTGATAATGGCGGTGACATTAAAGTTGGATTTAATAGGATTTGATACCTATTTACCAAAAGAATCAAGAGTAAAAAACATGTCCATTTATATTAATGGATTAAACAGCTGTTATGATTATCCGGAAGGCGCCGGAGAGATGTACGGAACAACTTCTTTTTTACAGAATACCAGGATAGAAGAGTTTGATGCCATTTATCAGCTTGCAAAAAAAGCAGTTGCAATTCAAAAAGAAGATAAGAGAACTGCAGATTCTGAAATAACTGCTGCTTCTGAAATAACAGATTCCGAAGCACTTTATTTTTCTGTTCGCTATGAAATGAAAAATGGAAAAGAGGTTTACCGCGGATACTGCATTCCAAAAGATGAAGAAAATCTGAAATTAATTGCAGATATTTATGATAATTGGGAGTTTAAACGACAGGTTCTTCCGGTAGAATATGTAAAAGAAGAAAAGCTTTCTTCTCTTGATATTGCGGATCTCCAATCGTCTCATACTTCCGAACTCTCTAAAGAGACAATAAAAAGTCTGTTTAAAACCTGTAAAAATGAATGGGAGGCTGCAACCTATGAGCAGTTGAGTAATGATAAAGTACTTGGATTTTTACGATTTTATCTGGATTATGACAGAGAAAACGGTGATTATGATACCGGATCCAGATGCGTAAGTGTTCCGGTTTACTCAAGTTTTCAGCAGACGAGAAAACTTTTAGAGCAAAATGGCTGTAAAATGATGACATTTGAAGATTATGATAAGGTAAGAGGAATTGAGATAAGTCAATATGATGATAAAACAGGAGACCGTGGAGCTATCTTGAATGTCACCGATGAAAATCAGATTCGGGAAATACTTGAGGCTCTTTATATAACAGATAACAGTGAAATATTTGATATAAGTACGATAAACTATCAGATTGAAGTTAAGATTGACTGGAAATCGGAGGTCTTTAACAATACGGATGGTTTTTGCAGCTGTTATTTCCGCACCGATGAAGTACCGGAATTTGTAACAAAAGCATTAGAAGAATAAATAATAACACCTGTGCCAATTAATGAGCTTTGGCATGGGTGTTTTTCGTTCATTGACAATCGGATAAAAAGCAGAGTAAAATAAGGGCATCATAAAAAGAAATGATAACAATGTACGTTCGGGGACTTTATGATACGTGCTTTTGTGGCTGATTTTTTGCCGGCTGCACCAAAGTTAAGTACAGAAAGCTTCCGGGAGTACATGATCAGGAACAAGGAGGAACACATGAGACGAAAGTTATCCTTTGATGATGAAAAGGATTTGGTTTTGCTTGGCAAAGCACTTTCTTCTGAAATCAGAATAAAAATCTTAAAACTGCTTGACACCAAACCTTACTGTGTCAATGAAATCGCAGAGCTTTTAAAGATTCCGGCATCTTCAGCAGCCTTAAATGTAAAAGTATTAGAGGAGGCACAGCTGATACGGACGGAGTTAAAACCCGGGGTCAGAGGTTCTATGAAGTTGTGCTTAAGACAAAATGATGAACTGCTTTTACTTCTAAGAAAAGGAGAAAAGAAAAAGAAAGAGGAAGTCATTTCCATGCCGGTTGGAAATTATGTGGATTATAAAGTTGCACCGACCTGTGGAATTGTCAATACAGAGGACTATATTGACGGGGAGGATGAACCAAGATGCTTTTATAATCCACTGCGTACAACGGCAAAGCTGGTCTGGTTTGCAAAGGGGTATCTGGAATACCGTTTTCCAAATGCCGGAATCCAGAATGGGCAAGTCAGACGACTGGAATTATCTGCGGAGCTTTGCTCAGAAGCACCGGATTATAATATGGAATGGCCATCCGATATTACTCTTTGGATTAATCAGAGAGAAGCAGGAACGTGGACGTGTCCAAGTGATTTTGGAGGACGCAGAGGAAAATTAAATCCAGACTGGTGGGAAGACAAGAATACCCAGTATGGAAAGTTGAAAGTCTGGACATTGGAGGAGGACGGAACATATCTCGACGGAAAAAAAGTAAATGATGTTTCAGTAACAGACTATTGTCTGGCAGATGGTCCGTTTATCTCTGTGCGAATTGGAGTAAAAGAGGATGCAAAGCATCAGGGCGGTGTGAATTTGTTTGGAAATTCATTTGGAGATTATCCACAGGACATTGTGATGCGGATTCTATATGAGTAAATAAAACTTGAAAAAATCAAGTTTTGTGGTATAATAAAAACAATAATATTGTTTTAAAACAGAAATTATATTTTTGAAAATTTGGGAAGGGGAACGACATGTTAAACGAAAGTATCAAAAAACTGGTTACTTATGGGATGGAAACCGGACTCGTACCGGAATGTGAAAGAAACTACACAATTAATCTGTTGCTGGATTTATTTCATCAGGATGATTATGAAGAGCCGCAGGAAGAATATACAAATGTAGATTTGGAATCAACCTTAAAAGAATTGCTTGATGAAGCGGTTACAAGAGGTATTATTGAGGACAGCATCGGTTACCGCGATTTATTTGATACCAAGATTATGAACTGTCTGATGCCGCGTCCGGCACAGGTACAGCAGAAGTTCAAAGAAGAGTATGCAAAATCACCGGAATGTGCGACTGCTTATTTTTATAAATTAAGTCAGGACAGTGATTACATTCGTCGTTACCGTATTAAAAAAGATAGAAAATGGACGGCAGAAAGTCCTTATGGCACAATTGATATTACCATTAACCTTTCGAAACCGGAAAAAGACCCGAAAGCAATTGCAGCAGCTAAAAATGCAAAACAGAGCAGTTATCCAAAATGTCAGCTTTGTATGGAAAACGAAGGTTATGCAGGTCGTTTAAATCATCCGGCGAGAGAAAATCACAGAATTATTCCGATTACAATCAATGACAGCAAGTGGGGATTCCAGTATTCTCCTTATGTTTACTATAATGAACACTGTATCGTATTTAATGGACAGCATGTGCCGATGAAGATTGAGAGGGCTGCATTTGTAAAATTATTTGATTTTGTAAAACAGTTCCCACATTATTTCCTTGGTTCTAATGCAGATTTACCAATCGTAGGTGGTTCAATTTTAAGCCATGACCATTTTCAGGGTGGTCATTACACCTTTGCAATGGCAAAAGCGCCAATCGAAGAGCACGTTACCATTCCGGGATATGAAGATGTGGAAGCCGGAATCGTAAAATGGCCGCTTTCTGTTTTGAGAATTCGTCACAAGGATGAGAAACGCCTGATTGATTTGGCGACCCATGTATTAGAAGTGTGGAGAGGATATACAGATGAGTCAGCTTTTATCTTTGCAGAAACAGAGGGAGAACCGCATAATACGATTACTCCGATTGCAAGAAAAAAAGGCGATGTATATGAGCTTGATTTAACTTTAAGAAATAATATCACGACCAAAGAGCATCCGCTTGGTGTCTATCATCCACATGCTCAGTATCATCACATTAAAAAAGAAAATATCGGTCTGATTGAGGTTATGGGACTTGCAGTACTTCCGGCAAGATTGAAAGACGAATTAGAGCTGCTTGCTGAGTATCTGGTTGAGAAAAAAGACCCGGCCGAAAATGAAAGCCTGAAAAAACATGCAGACTGGGTAAAGGAATTTTTACCGAAATACGAAGAGATTACCAAAGAAAATGTAATGGGAATCCTGGAAGAAGAAGTCGGACAGGTATTTGTAAAAGTCTTAGAGGACGCAGGTGTTTATAAATGTACGAAAGAGGGAAGAGACGCCTTTAAACGTTTTATTTCCGTATTATAAAAGCAGAATAGAATGAGTAGAACAAAAAGGGAATTGTCATGTTAAAAATGGCAGTTCTCTTTTTTATCTCAATCTTCGATTTGAATATCCGTTCTTACCTTGTTTGTTTTCTTTTAAGTGTGCTATAATGGGTGAAAAGAAAAGAAAAGAAAAGGAAAGGTCGATAAAATACAAAATGAAAAAAAGAGTAGAAGATTCACAGACCGAGCAGACGTATCTGATGCGTCCTATTTATTTAAATGAATATGGAAATCTTTTTGGTGGTCAGCTGATGGAATGGATCGATGAGATCGCCAGTATTGTAGCAATGCGCCACAGTGAGGCAGACATTACGACCGCCTGCATTGATAATTTGAATTTTAAAGAGGGTGCAACCGTAAATGATGTCATTGTGCTTCGCGGAAAGATTACTTATGTAGGAAGAACTTCCATGGAAGTGCGGGTTGATACTTATGTGGAAAGCCGTCATGGAATCCGCAAGGTTATCAACCGTGCTTACGTGGTTATGGTCGCGGTGGATGAGCATCACCATCCGATTCCGGTTCCGGGTCTGATTGTAGAATCAGAATCGGAAAAAGCAGAGTGGGAAGGCGGCGAAAAACGCTACGCACTCAGAAAAGAAAGAAGAAGAGAGGGCTATTAGATGAGCGAAAAAATCCTGCTGATAGACGGGCACAGTATTTTAAATCGGGCGTTTTACGGACTTCCGGAGCTTACAAATGCAGAAGGACTTCATACAAATGCTATTTATGGCTTTTTAAATATTTTATTTCGGATTGTAGAAGAAGAAAAACCGGATTATTTAACGGTGGCATTTGATTTGCATGCACCGACCTTTCGCCATAAGATGTATGCAGATTATAAGGGAACCAGAAAGGGCATGCCTCAGGAACTAAGAGAGCAGGTTCCGGTTATGAAAGATGTCTTAATGGCGATGGGGATTACGATTGTCGCAAAGGAAGGCTACGAGGCAGATGACCTGCTTGGAACATTGGCAAAAAAGAGCGAAGCAAGGGGAATGGATGTAACGGTGCTTTCCGGAGACCGTGACTTGCTTCAGCTTGCAAGTAAGCATATCTGTATCCGAATTCCAAAGACCAGATTTGGAAAAACTACGATTGAGGATTATTTTGAAGAAAATGTCAAAGAAAAATATCAGCTGACACCGGCACAGATTATTGAATTAAAGGCGCTGATGGGTGATTCTTCCGATAATATTCCGGGGCTTCCGGGTGTGGGAGAAAAGACTGCGACAAAGATTTTGCTGGAATACGGCACGGTGGAAAATGCATGGAAACATGTCGAAGAATTAAAGCCGAATAAAGCGAAAAATGCGTTCTTAGAACATTATGATATGGCAATTTTAAGTAAAAAACTTGCGACTATCAATATTGACAGTCCGATTGAATATGACTGGGAAAGTGCGAGAATCGGAGAATTTTACACAAAAGAAGCTTATGAATATTTTAAAGAACTGGAATTTAAAAATTTCTTATCCCGTTTTGAAGAAGGGGCAGAACCGGCAAAAATTGCAGTTTCTTTTCAAAACGTAACCGATTTTACAGAGGCAGATGCGCTGTTTGAAAAACTGGTGAAAGAACCGGAACTTGGAATTGAAGTTTTAAGAGAAGCACATCAGTTTTTGGGGCTTGGACTTGCATGGAATAATAAAGAAAAAGAAGAAGTGGAAACAGTCTGCATTTTTCCACAGGGATTTTTAACAGAAAGTTATCTGATGGACCAGGTGCAGAAGCTTTGTGAAAAAGTAGAAATGATAGATGCTCTTGATGTAAAAGAGACAATTTCAGAAATTTCAAAAGTTTCGCATAAGAAGGTGTTTGATGCCGGAATTGCTGCGTATCTGTTAAATCCACTGAAATCTTCTTACACTTATGATGATATTGCAAAAGAGTACTTAGGAGAAATGCTTCCGGCAAAAGAAGACTTGATTGGAAAACTTTCCTATACAAAGGCAATGAGTGAAAAAGAAGCAAAAGAGAAAGAAGTCGCAAAAAGTATCTGTTATATGGCATATACAGCATTAAGAAGCCGGAAGGCGCTGATGGAAGCACTTGAAAACAATAATATGAAAGCGCTTTTTGAGGACGTAGAACTGCCGCTGTTATTTACACTTTCTAATATGGAAAAAGAGGGAATCCGCGTCAATGCAGAAGCCTTAAAAGAATATGGAAGCCAGCTTGAAGTAAGAATCAAAGAATTAGAAAGCCGGATTTATGAAGAAGCAGGAGAAGAGTTTAACATCAACTCGCCAAAACAGCTTGGTGTAATTTTATTTGAAAAATTACAGCTTCCGGGTGGGAAAAAGACGAAGACCGGATACTCAACCGCAGCAGATGTTCTGGAGAAACTTGCACCGGAACATAAACTGGTAGCAGATATCCTGGAATATCGTCAGCTTGCAAAATTAAAATCCACTTATGCGGACGGACTTGCCGGATTTATCGGGGAAGACGGCAGAATTCATTCTACGTTTAATCAGACGATTACGGCAACCGGAAGAATCAGCAGTACAGAGCCGAATCTTCAGAATATTCCGATCCGTATGGAACTGGGACGCCTGATTCGTAAAGTCTTTATTCCAGAAGATGGATTTGTATTTGTGGATGCGGATTATTCCCAGATTGAACTTCGTGTGCTTGCGCATTTATCAGGGGATGAAAATCTGATTGAAGCCTATAAAGAAGCGCAGGATATTCACCGAATGACGGCTTCTCAGGTCTTTCATGTTCCGTTTGAAGAGGTGACGGATTTACAGAGAAGAAATGCAAAAGCGGTGAACTTTGGAATTGTATATGGAATCAGTTCGTTTGGATTGTCACAGGATTTAAGTATTACAAGAAAAGAAGCAGCGGAATATATTGAAAATTATTTTGCTACTTATCCAAAGATTAAAGGCTTCTTAGATGGACTCGTAACAGAGGCAAAAGAACAGGGATATGTGGAAACAATGTTTCAAAGACGTCGTCCGGTGCCGGAAATTCGTTCCGGAAACTTTATGCAGAGATCTTTTGGGGAACGTGTAGCGATGAATTCTCCGATTCAGGGAACGGCAGCGGATATCATCAAGATTGCAATGATTCGTGTGGAACAGGCATTAAAAGAGCAGAATCTGGAGTCACGTCTGATTTTACAGGTACACGATGAACTGTTGATCGAAGCCAAAGAAGACGAGGTCGAGGCAGTAAAGGCAATTTTAGAGCGGGAAATGAAAGGTGCGGCAAACCTGGCGGTTCCGCTTGAAATTGATATGCATACCGGAACAAACTGGTATGAGGCAAAATAAAAACCTGGAAAAAATACAAGATGAATCATAACGTACGAAAGGGGAAAGTGGTATGAGAGTAATAGGGGTAACCGGTGGAGTTGGTTCTGGAAAAAGTGCGGTTTTAAATTATATTGAAGCACATTTTGATGCAAGAATTATAAAGGCAGATGATGTCGGGCATCTGTTGATGATGCCGGGGCAAGTCTGCTATGAACCGGTCATTCAACTGTTTGGTGAGTGGATTGTCAAAGAGGATGGTTCATTAGATCGTGAAACGATTTCAAAGATTGTATTTGAGAAAAAAGAAATTCTTGAAAAGTTAAATGCAATCATTCATCCGGCGGTAAAAAAATATATTTTAAGAGAGATTGAACGTTCCAAAAAAGAAAAAACCGAATTTTTCTTTATCGAAGCAGCTCTTTTAATTGAAGAAAAATATGATGAAATCTGTGATGAATTGTGGTATATTTATTGCGAAAAAGAAGTCCGCATGGAACGTCTGCGCCATAATCGTGGGTATTCCGATAAAAAGATTGAGCAGATGTTAAAGAACCAGCTCTCAGATGAGGAGTTTGAGTCTAAATGCGACTTCCAGCTTTATAATAGTGAAGATGTGGCACATACCTATCTTCAGATTGAAAGGAAAATGAGGACTTATTATGAATCTATGTAGCATTGCCAGTGGAAGCAGTGGAAACTGCATCTATGTAGGCAGTGATAAAACC